>Ga0210403_10000106_pt1 | contig 94798 bp, 82 predicted proteins | sample IncBWC19MmetaG_FD_150863 | JGI IMG/M metagenome (GOLD analysis project Ga0210403, IMG submission 150863) | Forest soil microbial communities from Barre Woods Harvard Forest LTER site, Petersham, Massachusetts, United States - Inc-BW-C-19-M | ecosystem: Environmental > Terrestrial > Soil >...
CGTGTACGGATGGCGCGGGTTGCGCGCGGCTTTTTCCGCCCCCGATGGATTTGGCCGCCTGCTCGCTCTAGGAATCACCGCCATGGTGCTCAGCCAGGCGCTCATTAATTTTGCCGTGGTACTCGGCATGGTACCCACGAAAGGAATTCCGCTGCCGTTCATCAGCTACGGCGGATCGAGCTTGCTGGTTATGCTGCTGGCGACTGGTGTGCTCCTGAATATCAGCCAGCAGGCGGAAGCATAGCGGCGTGAAGTTGCTGATCGCAGGCGGCGGCACGGGCGGCCACGTTTTTCCGGCGATTGCCATCGCGCAGGAATGGTTGTCGAGGGGCAAAGAAAGAGAAGTCGTGCTGGTCGGAACACAACGCGGGTTAGAAATGAAACTGGTGCCCCAGGCAGGCTTGCCGCTAGAAACGCTGCGCGTCGCGGGGCTCAAGGGCAAAGGCGGAGCCACGCTAGTCAAGAACCTCGCCATGCTGGGCCCAGGGTTGCTCGATGCCATCCGGGTATTCCGCAAGCACAAGCCGGTCGCGGCTTTCGGCGTAGGCGGCTATGCGGCCGGCCCGATGATGCTGGCCACCTGGATGAACGGCGTGCCCAACATCATCTTCGAGCCCAACGCCGAGCCGGGCTTCACCAATCGCGTCCTGGCCAAGATTTCCACGCGCATAGTCGCGGGCTACGAGCGCTCCGCGCGGGCTCTCGGCCCCAAGGGAGTCGTTACCGGCTGCCCGGTGCGGCCAGAGTTTTTCGCCATCGCTCCGCGTGTCATCGAAAAACCTGTTCGCCTGCTGGTCACCGGCGGCAGCCAAGGCGCCCTGGCGATCAATCGCACTTTCGTCGATGCCATGGACCAACTGGCCACGCGAAAAACCGAACTGGCCATCGTGCACCAGACCGGCGAACGCGACTATAATGCGGTACGCACCGCCTACGCGCGGCGCGAGTACGCCGCGGAGGTCGTACCCTTCCTCAATAACATGGCGGAGCGCTTCGCTTGGGCGGACATGATCGTGTGCCGGGCAGGCGCGATCACCACCGCCGAAATTGCCGCCGCCGGACGCGCCGCCATCTTTATCCCCTTCGGCGCCGCCACCGACAGCCATCAGTTGCATAACGCGCAAGAAATGGTACGCGCCGGCGCGGGCCGCGTGATTCCGGAGCCGGAACTCACCGCCGAACGGCTGACGAATGAAATTTTCTCCCTCCTCGACCAGCCCCGGGAGATTGCACGGCTGTCCACAGCAGCGCGAGGCTTGGCCCGCCCCGACGCCGCTCGCGACATCGTCAATTTGATCGAAGACGTGGCGTCGCACCCAGCAGGTTCGCCGCGTGCCGAAGCCACAGGGGTAACTCGATGATGGTTTCTTTCCGCAATTTTCAGCGCATTCACCTGGTCGGCATCGGCGGCATCGGCATGAGCGGCATCGCCGAAGTGCTGCTCACCCTGGGCTACTCCGTATCCGGCTCGGACACCAAGCCTTCGCCGATTACCGAGCGGCTGCAAAACCTGGGCGCCACCATCTATGAAGGTCATAAGGCCGGAAACGTCGAAGGCGCGCACGTCCTGGTGATTTCTTCCGCGGTAAGGGCCGGCAACCCCGAAGTTGTCGAGGCCCACCAGCAAAAAATTCCGGTAATCCCCCGCGCCGAAATGCTGGCCGAGCTGATGCGTTTGAAGTACGGCATCGCCGTAGCCGGTGCCCACGGGAAAACCACCACCACCTCCATCGTGGCCTCGGTGCTCGCGGCGGCCCACCTCGATCCGACCTTCGTGATCGGTGGCCGCGTAAACCAAGCCGGCACCACCGCCAGGCTCGGCAAGGGCGAATTTTTCATCGTGGAAGCCGACGAAAGCGACCGCACCTTCTTGCTCCTGGCCCCGGTGGTCGCCGTGGTCACCACCATCGACCGCGAGCATCTCGATCAATACAGCTCGCTCGAAGACATCCAGGACTGCTTCATTCAATTCGTAAACAGCGTTCCTTTCTACGGGGCGGCGATCCTGTGTCTGGACGAGCCCAACGTGCAGGGCATCATTCCCGAGGTCAAGCGGCCGATCATTACTTATGGCGTCTCCAATCAGGCCGACTTGGTCATCAGCGGCGCCAAACTCGAAGGCTTTGGCAGCGAGTTTCGCCTCACCTACAAGGGCGAAGATCTGGGCCTCTTTCACTTGCCCCATCCCCCGGGCATACACAACGTGCGCAACGCGGCCGCTGCCGCGGCTGTGGCCCTGTATCTAAACGTTCCCGCCGAACTGATCCGTGAAGGCCTAGCCAAATTTGCCGGTGTCGGCCGGCGCTTCGACGTCAAAGGGGTGGTGAACGGGGTTACCGTCGTCGACGACTACGGCCATCATCCCGTCGAGATTCAGGCCACCCTGGAAGCCGCCCGCACCTGCAAATTCAACCGCCTGTTGGTGTTGTTCCAGCCGCATCGCTACACCCGCACGCAGCATCTCTGGGACGACTTCAGCCGCTCCTTCAACCTCGCCGACGTGCTGGTCTTGACCGACATTTACCCCGCCAGCGAATCGCCCATTGCCGGAGTAACCAGCGAAGCCCTCGCCGGCGCCATTCGCGAAGCCGGGCACAAGAATGTCTTCTACTTCCGCTCGATGCAGGAAAGCATCGAGCATTTATTGCAAGAAGCGCGCCCCGGCGACGCTATCCTGACCATCGGCGCGGGCAACGTCAGCCGCGCCAGCAACGAGCTTATGCTGCTGCTCGGAACGGAGCATCCTACTCATCATGCGCATTGAAGACTCCAAGGTTGTCGCAGCTTTACCGGAGCTGGGCGTCGAGCTGCGCAGCGGCTCGGCCCTCGCCGATCTCACTTCGCTCGGCATAGGCGGCACCACCGACTTGCTGCGCATCAAAAAGCATGAAGCCATCCCCGACTTGCTGAATCTCCTGGACTCCAGCGGAGTCCCCCACCGGTTCGTGGGCGGCGGCTCCAACCTGCTGGTCGGCGATGGCGAGCTGCCTTGGGTGGTGCTGCAACTAGTGCGGCCGGAGCCGGATGTGGTCCTCAACGGAAATTTCGCCCAGGTGGACGCCGCAGCGGACCTCGGCCGCATGGTCACCTTCTGCGCCAAGAACGACCTTGGCGGCATGGAAGGGCTCATCGGAGTGCCCGGCACCGTGGGGGGCGCCCTGCGCATGAATGCTGGGGCCTACGGGATGCAGATCGGCTCGTACGTACGTGAAGTAAAACTTTACCGGGCGGCGGATCGCAAGCTGGAAACTCTCGAGGGCCATCAAATTTCTTTTGAATACCGGCATACTTCATTTGCGCCTGATGATATGATGCTCGCGGTGAAGCTGGAACTTCCCTCCAAGCCGTTCAAAGAAATTCTCCAAGGGATTCGTATCTGCAACGAAAAGCGAAGATCAAGCCAGCCGCTCGGCCAAAAAAGCGCCGGCTGCATCTTCAAGAACCCTCCCGGTGCGTCGGCGGGGCGCATGATCGATGAGCTGGGCCTCAAGGGGCTCAACGTCGGCGACGCCAGGGTCAGCGATCGCCACGCCAATTTTTTCGTGAACGCCGGCAAGGCCTCGGCCAATGACATGTTGACGCTGATTGCCGACGTCCGCCAACGGGTGCATGCTGCTTTTGCAGTGGAACTCGAGCACGAGGTGGTGGTTTGGAACGTGTAAAGTCCATGCCGCGGAACGTCGCGGCCGACGCGGAATCTTACCGGCCGGAGTTGCTCGGAGAAGAAGAGCCGCGCTATCTGCGCCGCCAGAAGCCGCTGGAAATCCGCCGCAGGAAATTCAGCGGACGGAGCTGGCCGTTTTATCGCCGCGCGCTGGTGTGGGCCGCCGTCGCCGTCGCCGGATTCGCGGCGGCCGGTGTGGCCGCGCGATTCCTGCTCTATTCGCCGCAAGTTTTGCTCCTGAAGCCTGACCAGGTCGAGATCACCGGCAATCACATCGTGAATCGCGAGGCCGTATTGCAGCAGTTTGCCCGCGATCGCGGGCATAGCGTCCTGGCCATCCCGCTGGATACTCGCCGCAGCGCCCTGGAAGAGCTGCCCTGGATCGAATCCGCCAGCGTGCAGCGCATCTTGCCGAATCGCATTCGCGTGGAGGTCACCGAGCGTATTCCCATCGCCTTCCTGCGCAATGGCACGGAACTTGCTCTCATTGACGCCCATGGCGTGATTCTCGACCGCCCACGCGGCGAAGATTTGCAATTTCCAATAGTCACCGGCCTGCCGGAGAACCTGCCGCGCGAGGAACGCGGCAAGCGCATGCAGACCTATCTGGAGTTCATAAAAAACATTGATCTGGTGCGCGCGGGTTCCTCGGATCGCGTCAGCGAGATCGACATGGCAAACTCCAAAGATTTGCGCGCCGTAATGACCGGCATCGCCGGCCCCAACGATTCCCAGGCGGTGACCATTCAGTTTGGGCAAGGCGACTTCGCGGCCAAGTACCGCATGGTCATCGAGAATTTTGCGCAATGGCAGGCCGGCAACGGCCGCGTGCGCTCCATCGATTTGCAGTATTCGCGCCAGGTGATCTTGAATCCAGACACCAGCGCCAGCACTACGGCGGCGAAAACGAGATAGTTTCAAAAGCAGGAGCGCGCTTGGCAAAAAGGGACAAATACCTGGTCGGACTGGACATCGGCAGCACCAAGACCTGCGTGCTCATCGCGGAAATCGACGACGAGCAAGTACGATTTCTGGCTCTGGGCGCCGCGGAATCCAAGGGCTTGCGCAAGGGTCTCATCGTCAATCTCGATTCCACGGTCAGTTCCATTCGCCGCGCCGTCGAAGAAGCCGAAGGCGTCGCCAACGTTCCCGTGGAATCCGCGGTCATCGGCGTCGCCGGCAACCACGTACGCGGCGTGAACAGCCGCGGCGGCGTCACCCTCGGACAGCGCTCGCGGGATATCGAGCGCGAAGACGTACGCCGGGCCATCGACGCCGCGCGCAACATCACCCTGCCGGACGACCGCGAAGTTCTCCACGTGCTGCCGCATGAATTTCTGGTGGACGCGCAAGAAGGAATTCGCGATCCCGTCGGCATGGTGGGGCAGCGGCTGGAAGCCAACGTCCATGTGGTGACTTCGTCGGCCGCGGCCACCCAGAACCTGGTCACCGCCGCCAATCGCGCCGGAATCTTGATCAGCGACACCGTCCTCGAACCGCTGGCCTCGGCGGAGTCTTGCTTGACCCAAGACGAACGCGAGATGGGCTGCTGCCTGCTGGACATCGGCGGCGGCACCACGGAATTGATCGTCTACGGCGGAGGTGTGGTGCGCCACACCAGCGCGGTAGCTGTCGGCGGAGACCACTTTACCAACGATCTCGCCGTCGGGCTGCGCACGCCCATTCCCGAAGCCGAAAGAATCAAGCGCCACCACGGCTGCGCGGCCTCCTCTATGCTGGTGGAAAACGGCGCCATCGAAATCGCCAGCGTAGGCGATCGTCCGCCCAGAACGATTTTCTCGCACATGCTCACCGATATCATCGAGCCCCGGGCCCAGGAACTGCTCGCCTTGATCCGCGATGACCTGCGGCGCGCCGGCCTCGACAAGCAAATTCCCGCGGGATTCATCCTGGCCGGCGGCGGCGCAAAATTGCACGGCTTGATCGAGCTCGCGGAACAATCTTTCCACCTGCCAGTGCGCATCGCGGAGCCCAAGGGCCTCGGCGATCTGCCCGAGCAGGTGGCCCAGCCGGAGTATGCAACGGTTGTCGGTCTAGTGATGTACGGCGCGAAGGCCCGACGTTCGGCGCCGCCGCGCTCGGGAAATCTGGTATCCAAACTCAAGTCCATGTTCGCTGGCGCATCGTGACCCGCCCGGGCGGTACACTTGCGTGGCACCGCGAAACGAGCGGCCGGCGAAACGGGAGAAGGTCGAGGAAGGCATGACGGTTAAAGACACGACGGTTAAAGATATGGGAATCCGCATGAGCTTCAGCGAAGAGCTGCAGCCCGCGAAGATCAAGGTCATCGGAGTGGGCGGCGGCGGCTGCAATGCCGTAAACCGCATGATCCGGGCAAAGGTCGAAGGCGTCGAGTTCATCACCGCCAACACCGACCTGCAGGCGCTGAAGCTGTCGCAGGCGCCCGTGAAGCTCCAGCTCGGCGGAAAACTCACCAAGGGGCTCGGCGCCGGCGCCAATCCCGAGGTCGGCCGCAAGGCCGCGCTCGAAGACACCGAGAAAATCATCGAAGCCCTCGAAGGCGCCGACATGATCTTCATCACCGCCGGCCTCGGCGGAGGCACCGGCAGCGGCGCTGCGCCAGTGGTCGCCTCGCTCGCCAGCGAACTCGGCGCACTCAGCGTCGCCGTGGTCACCAAGCCCTTTGCCTTTGAAGGCAAGCGCCGCATGCTCCAGGCCGAGCAGGCCTTGCAAGAGCTGATTGGCGCCGTGGACACCGTCATCGTCATCCCCAACGAGCGCTTGATGGAGACCGTCGAGCGCGGCACCAGCTTCTTTGACGCTTTCCGCATCGCCGACGACATCCTGCGCCAAGCGGTCCAGGGCATCTCCGACATCATCACCGTGCCGGGCATCATCAACCGTGACTTTGCCGACGTCAAAGCCATCATGAGCGGCCAGGGCTACGCGGTCATGGGCACCGCGGTGGCCACCGGCACCAACCGCGCTGTCGACGCCGCCAACCGCGCCATCGCCAGCCCCTTGCTGGAAGACAATTCCATCCAGGGCGCCCAGGGCATCCTCATCAATATTTCCGGCAGCTCCAGCCTGACCCTGCACGAAGTCCATGAGGCTTCCTCGGTCATCCAGAAAGCCGCCCACGAAAACGCCAACATCATTTTCGGCGCGGTGCAAGACGACGCCATGAAGGACACCATCAAGATCACCGTGATCGCCGCCGGCTTCAAGGACGCCAACAAGAAGCAGACCCACCAGAAGCCGTCCTTCCTACCCAAGACCTGGAAGGCCGGGCGCGAAGTCGAGGAAGAGCAGGAGCCCGCGCCGCCCCCGCCCCAGCCGGTCCCCAACGTCGTGCACCAGGTCCAGCAAAACATCCGGGAACTGAGCCCCGAGGTCCCCGCCGACGACCTGGACGTGCCAACGTTCCTCCGCCGCCAAGCCCAAAAAGCTTAGGGTATTCGTTACAAGTCTTGGGGGGCGCGGAGTCTCGCGCCCCTTCTTTTTCCCTGATCTATGCTTGAGCCGCTCAAGCATAATTCTGCCGAAACTTAAGGACAGACCACCCGTCGCTCCGTTCTTAGGTTCCGTCATCCTCACGCCCAACCCTGGATCAAGTTGTTGACGCTAAAGATGTTAGGGTGGGGTCGCGAATGGAGTTGACTAGTCAGCTGACTAGTCATATCCTAGGGGTTCGAGGTACCCCATGCCCTGGCAAGTCCAAACTGCAAAAGCCCGTTTCAGCGAGTTCTTGAACCAAACCCTAAAGGAAGGTCCGCAGGTAGTCACCAGGCGCGGCGTCGAAACCGCCGTTCTGGTTTCCATCGAAGAGTGGCGCCGCCTGCAAGGGGTGTCCAAGCTGGATTGGAAGAAAGTTCTCCTGGAAGGCCCGCGCTTTGAGATTCCCCTCCCGAAACGCGGCCAATACAAACACAGGCCACCCGTGGTGTTCGATTGAAACGCTTTCTGCTGGACACTAACGTAGTCTCTGAAACTCGAAAATCGCGGCCGCACGGAGCGGTGATCGGTTGGCTGGATGCTCTCGCTCGGGAACAGGTTTTCTTTTCGTCACTTGTCTTCTGGGAACTGCAAGTCGGGATAGAAAGCACGCGCGAACAAGATCAGGCGAAAGCCCAGGAAATTGAAGCGTGGGTGGACGACATGGTTTTGACGCAGCAGATATTGCCAATGGACGAAGTGAGTTTTCGTGAGTGCGCCCACTTGATGCAAGGAAAGCCGCAGGACCTTTTCGAGGATGCGATGATTGCGGCGACCGCGCGAATTTATGGGCTGACCGTCGCGACGCGGAATGAGCGCGACTTTGCGCTCTTCGACGTTCCGGTCTTGAATCCCTTTCGTGTGCCCTCCTAGTCGTTCAGACTCCGCTCTTTTGCCGCAAAAGGTCCGCAAGGGTTCGCACTTCGGCTTCAAAGCGATCCCACTGTCGCTCCGCTCGCGAAACGACGCTGCTAAGTCCCGAGTGGAATTCGCGCGCGCCAGATTCTTGCGCGACGCGGAGGATATTCGACGGATGGATGCCGCCGCCGGGAACGATGAGGATGCCATCGCCGGCCGCGGCCAGCAGTTCGGCGAGAGCAGGCAAGCCCTCCGGTGCCGTGGGGGCGCCGCCGGACGTCAGAATGCGAGTCGCACCTGTTTCCATGACGTCTTCGAGTGACTTGCGCAGATCTGCCGACACGTCGAAGGCCCGATGAAACGTCACCGGAAGGGGGCGTGCGAGCTGCACCAATTGACGTGTGCGCGCGACGTCGACGCTTCGGTCTTCCCGCAAAATGCCCAATACGATGCCGTTCATGCCGAGGCCTCTGGCGGTTTCGATGTCTCGCTGCATGACTTGGAATTCCGCGCCGGAATAAACGAAGTCACCGGCGCGCGGGCGAATCATGGCGAATAGGGGCAGTGGAACTCGCCGGCGCACAACGCGCATAAGATCGGTGCCGGGCGTGAGTCCACCTTGCGCCAGCTGGCTGCACAGTTCGATGCGATCCGCGCCGCCCCGCTGCGCCGCCAGCGCTCCGTCCACCGTTTCCACGGTGATTTCGAGTACAAAATGATTTTGCACGCGAGACCTGACTACTAGATTGTACAGGGATTGGCCGCTCTACCGGGTGCAGCGGACGTGCCAGTGAACGGCGCGGTATGCTGCGCCCATACGAGCATCAAAAGATATGCCGGGCCTGCGTCAAGGTGTTTTGGGTCCAATTCCAATACATTCCAGCTAACGCCGTGATATTCCAGGCCCACATGAAGACGCGCATTTCCGCCGGCGTGTAGGCATGGTTCTTCCAAAACACCTTCGCGTCCAGCAGAAACCACACTGCGCCAACGCCCAAGAACGCGGCGATGAGCACTTCCCGGAAGAACAAGTACATCAGGATACTCTCGACGCTTAGAAGACTGGCGATCAGAAACTTTGCGGGCACGCTGCCAATCTGCGTCGCGGTCGTTCGCCGGCCGCTTAAACGGTCCGGTGCAATGTCCATCACCTCGCCGAATACGTGCGAGTGCATAGCGAACAGCGCGCCAAATAGAAAAGTAGGCCACGGAAGTTGCGCCGCGTGATTTAGCCAGCTGCTCAGAACGAAAACGAGCAAATAACTCGCCTGAATGAGCACGTCGAAAGGAGGGCGGCCTTTCCATCTAAAGCGGGGCGCGTTGTACAGCGTGACCGCCAGCAGCAACGTGGCCAACCACCAAATCATGCGCGGCCCCACAACAAAGGCGAACAGCAACACGAAAGGAATTTGCACCAGAGCGATCTTCCACCACAGCTCCCCCAACTGCCTGGACTCGCCCCGCGAGCCGAAGAGGAACGTGCCCTTGCGCGGGTTGAAGCGGTCGGTCTCGGCGTCCACGATGTCGTTCACTCCATAAAGAAGAAAACCCAGCGGAAACAGCACGTAGAAAAGCCCGATCCAGAAGGTCTTCGAGTGCAGGATGTCGCGATGACCGAGAGGCATGAGGTAAAAAAGCGCCGTAGTGGTCCACAGTCCCGGCCGGGACACTTGGAGAAGGAAGACCATCTCGGACAGGAGCGTGCGTTTCGTTTTCGGTGTGGAAACGGCCTGCGGAGCGTCAGTCATGTGGTAGGTTCAGAACCTCGACGTTTCGTTTTCCGGCCCGGGCCCAGCGTTTGAATTCCTCTTCAGAAGACCATAGGGCACGGCCTCTTCTCACCAGGCGAATCGTCTTCCGGTACTTACTGGATAAGAGCAGCAGAGACCGCCGCGAGTCCCCTCGATTTCAACCCAGGCGGGTGTCGAGCAACAGCGATGACTCTTCCCGGCCAAGCTTGTGATAGGCTTGCCGACCAGACATCCCGGCTTCTCTCGGTTTTGCCTTTCTCACTCCTGAACCGGACGCGTGCAAAGGAGACCTCCCATGAAACTCCAGTCCAAGCAAACAGCGTTTTTGGTTGTAGTTTTGAGCGCAGCCCTGGCGGCCTGCCAGGAGCCTTACCATCAGAAGGAAGAGCAGTTCTACCTGATTACTGCCAACGTCAACGTGCCCTACTGGCAGGAAGCCCAGGCGGGCTTGACCGACGCGGCGAAAGAAATGGGAGTCAAAGCAGAGATGGACGGTCCTGCCACACTTTCACCGAAGGAAGAACTCGACTCCTTCCAAAAAGCCGTGGCCCTGCATCCCGCGGGCATCCTCGTTTCGGTCACCGATCTCGAGTCCTTCAAAGCGCCCATTGACGTCGCGATTCAGGCGGGCATTCCGGTGATCTGTTTGGATTCGGACGCCCCGGACTCCAAGCGCGTCCTGTTTATCGGCACGGACAACTTCCGAGCCGGGCAGGAAAGCGCCAAGCGCATGGCGGACATTCTCAAAGGCCAGGGGCAGATCGTGGTGATCACGCTCCCGGGACAACTCAACCTGGACGAGCGGGTACGCGGCGTCAACGAGGCACTCAAGAGGTATCCGGGGATCAAGATCGCTCAGACCATCGACGACAAGGGCGATTCCCGCAACGCTTACGACGCCATCTCCGCGCTGCTGGCCAAGAAACAAAAGATCGACGGCATCCTGTGCCTGGAGGCTTCCGGCGGCGGGGGCGCGGCGGGCGCGCTGCACCTGGTGGACCTAACGGGAAAGATCGCCATCGTGGCTTTCGACAAGGATCCCGAGACTCTGGACGGGATTCAAAAGGGCTGGATTAACGCCACCGTGGTGCAAAAGCCGTACATCATGGCGTATTACGGGCTGAAGTTTCTAGATGATCTGCACCACAACGTGGTCCACGAATTCAAGGACTGGCGCAGCGCTCCGACGGCCCCGCTGCCCTCTTGGGTCGATACCGGCACCGCCGTGGTCGACAAAAACAATCTCAGTGTTTTCCGGGAAGCCCTGGCCGCGCACCCCAAGCCGCTGTGAGCGAGGTTTATCTGGACTGACCGCCTAAACCCAGCCAAACGAGGCAAAGGTGGTAATCGAGGCGCAACCCAGTGCGACGCCCAGCACCGCGCCCGCCAGCACGTCGCTGAGAAAGTGCATGCCCAGAACGACGCGAGATACCGCGATGCTCAGTGCCAGGAAGTACAGCGGCCCTTCGAGCCCGGGATAAAAATAGCTAACTACCAGCGCCATGGAAAAGGCCGTCATGGTGTGGCCCGAGGGAAATGAAAATTTATCCGGCGGCAGGACTTTGGACCAGCAATGCGGCTCGAACTGGCAGGGGCGCGGCCGCTGGCTGAGCCGCTTGAGTGTCTTGAAAATCAGCACGCCCAACACGCCCGCCGAGCTGCCGGCTCCCACTGCGGCGAAGCGCTGTGGCCCGCCAAAGATCAGCAACATCCCGCCTAGCCCGTACCACAGCCAGCCATCGCCCATGCGCGTGGCGGCGATCATCCAATAACGAATCCAGCGCGGGGCGCGCCAACGGTTCATCCGCCGCATCACCCGGTGATCGCGGCGTTCGATGTAGCCCCAGAGGTTGCGTGCGACAGCCATCGCGGTACCTCTTAACTTTGATTCGCCAAACTCCTACAGCGTCAACTGGCCAAATTCGGTTCCGGGCTCGGGTCCAGCTTCCACAGCATGCGCGGCCGCTTTTCTTCGCTTTCCAGCATCGCCGACCATTTGCGGCAGAAGCGCATTTCGTTCAGCCAGTGTCCCGCAGTGATGGCCGGGACCAGCACGGTGATCGGCAAGACCGGCAGGGCCCAGGGCTTCTCGCAGAAGAAAGATTTCACGATGCGGTAAACGTCCGCTGTTAGCTTCGCGTAGCTGCCGTGGACGCCGTGGATGATGCCGCGCCCCGCGCGCAGGCCAGCCAGAAACTCATCTACGGTGCGCACGCCGGGGACTTCCGTATGGGTCAGGCCGACGCCGGCGATGGTGTGGGCGTCGCTGCCGGCGATGCCGATCTTGCCCAGGCGCTTGGCCAGGCGCTCGGCGCTGGCGTTCGCTTCCGGCCACATCTGGCCGTTGCGCACCTCAAAGGCCGGGACGTACGACGCAAACCAGTTGAAGTCCTCTTCCTCGCGGCGGCCTGTGAGTCCGGAAAACACGTGATTCACGCTAAAGAAGAGCTTACGCTCGGTCAGGTACATCAGCAGCGCTATAAAATCGTTCCGGCGGCGCTGAATTTCGGCATGATCGCGCTCGGCTATGCCATAGACTCCCAGGTGCATCTCGCACCCGCTGGGCATGCGGACGGTGACTTCCTCGCTGAGGAAGAAGTCGCGGTGGCGGCGGAGGACCTCGGCGGCGTCAATGGAGTCGTGGTCGGTCATGGTGACGATAGACATGCCGAGGCGCTTCAGCCGGTTGTAGACTTCCTCGGGGTCATTGTAGGACTCGCGGCAGACACGGGTCAGGCCGGGAGTGTTGCACATCCCGGAGGCGGTTGAGTGAACGTGAAGGTCGCAGCGCATGAAACTATTGTTACCGAGGGATATGAACAGTCCGTGAAGAGGTCGCGAAATCTGCGTGAATGTGCTCATGGAACTCATTGAACACACATGACTTCCGTGGTTATCCACATGGCATGGGGGTTGCTCTTCTTGGCGAACAACAGGCGTATGTGACAATCCAAACATGAAAAAAGTACACATTTTGTTCCATGACGCCGGTGGGGGGCACCGCAACGCCGCCGTCGCTTTGCAGACGGTCCTAGCGGAGCAGCAGCGGCCCTGGCAGGTCGAGCTGGTGCAATTCCAGGAGCTGACCGACAAACTGGACGTTCTTCGGCGGCTAACCGGCATCCGCATCCAGGAGCAGTACAACGTCCTGCTGCAGAATGGCTGGACCCTGGGTGCCGTGTACCTCCTGCGGATACTGCAGGCGACCATCCGGCTGTTCCACGGACCCTTGGTGCGCCTGCTGGAGAACTTCTGGCGCGCCACGCCCGCCGACCTGCTGGTTTCGGTGATACCGCACTTTAATCGCGAGATTTACGAGAGCTGGAACAAGGTTTACCCCGGCCGGCCGTTCGTCACGCTCATCACCGACCTGGCGGACTTCCCACCGCACTTCTGGATCGAGCCGATCCCGGAGCAGTACGTGATCGGCGGCACCGAGCGGGCGGTGCAGCAAGCGAAAGCCCTCGGTCATGACGACGCGCATGTTTTTGCAACCTCGGGCATGATTTTGCGCCCGGATTTCTACGTGCCGGACAGCGTGGATCCGGTCGCGCTGCGCGCCGAGCTTGGACTGAAGCCCGATTTGCCGACGGCCATCGTGCTGTTCGGCGGCCACGGTTCGAAAGTGATGTACGACATCACCGAGCGGCTGGATGCTGCTGGGTTGCCGCTCCAATTGATCCTGATCTGCGGGCGCAACGAAGAGCTGGCCGCCAAGCTGCGTGCCCGGAAGTGGCGCATGCCGGTGAACGTCATTGGATTCACCAAGGAAGTACACAAATGGATGCGCGTGGCAGACTTCCTGATCGGCAAGCCCGGTCCCGGAAGCATTGCCGAGGCCATGGTGCGCAAGCTGCCGGTGCTGATCGAGTGCAACGCCTGGACCCTGCCGCAGGAGCGCTACAACACCGAGTGGGTGGTCGAGAAGCGCGTGGGCATTGTGCTCAAGAGCTTTCAAGACGTAGCCGCGGGAGTGCGGCAAATGCTGGAACCCGCTACGCTCGCCGAGTTTCGCAAGAACGTCGCCGGGCTCGACAACCGGGCTATCTTCGAGATCCCCGAGATCTTGGCCAAGCTGCTCGGTGAGCCTCCACAGGCGAATGCTACCCTCAATCGTAACCAGGCGCCTTCCGCGCAAGTCATCGCATAATATTGAAAAAACAGCCTCTTAGAGGCGGGCGTGTTCCGCGCGGTCGGGGTGCGGCAAGCGCGGGCTGGCGCCCGGGTTCGCCGGATTCGGCAGAGGCGAGTAGTGGTGGCGAGGTTTGACGCAAGTCGTTGCCCACCAACGAGCGGCATACTTCGGCAATTCACACATCTTGGTGCAGCCGTCGCGCGAGCGGGACTCCGCACAATGGCAATAGCAACCGTCGTCGGCCTTGGGCTGAATCCGGACCAAGGTATTGGCCGCCAGGATTTGCGACCCAGCCAGCAGGGCTGCCGCGGACAGCAGCAATCGACGATAGAAGAAACCGCGCCGGGCTTGGGCCGCGAGGGTCGAGGGCATGGTGGAACCATTTTGCTGGGGGCCCTGGAGAAAAACCTATGGAGCCGGGCGGCTGAAAAAAACATTACTGGGGTAATAGGACTAGGTCGTGGGGCGGGATGTTGGGAGGTGAGAAAAGGGGAGGTTCCCGATTCAGGTTTTGGGGGGTTCCAAAGTGAACTTCAGGGCCGGATTTGGGGCAGCGATTTTGCATCTCGGCGAAATGTAAGTTATTGATAATAAAGAATGTAAACACCCGGCAAAGGACGCGGGGTTGGTGGCGGCCATCGTGCAATAAGTCCTGCGTGGGCGCGTTTCAAATGACGGGTTGTAAGGAAGTGGCGAAGCGAGGGGGAAGGGGCTTGCTCGCCGCTTTTCTGCAATTCGTTCCCACCTGCCTCTGAGAGGGAAGCTAGGATGGATGACCCCACGCGTCGGTGTGAAAACGACACTGACAACGAAACGCGCCTTAAGGGGCTCCCGATCCCAAGCGGGAGCCCCACTTTTTTTCTGGTGGCTTTGTACCTTGGTCTGCGAGTTGTGTACTTCCTGAATCTCTACTCCAGAATCCCCATTTAATTGACCTTGCGGGTCACGGTGATGCGCGCGTGCCGCAACACGTGGGCTACCTCCGTCTCCCGTAGGCGCGACGCGTCGTACTCGAACGACAACTGATTCTTGGCATCATCGACGCGGAAGCGCCGCAGGCCGTAGGTGTTGGCGAACGAGCCCAGGCTGCGCAGTTGATCCTGGCTGAGCGGGGATTGCAGTTCGTAGGTAATCTCGACGAGTGTCATGGCGGCATTATAGCAGGCCGTTCAAGCGCGAGCACTCCTGCTCGCTGCGGGTGACCCGGCCGGTACAGACGGGCACGGCGTGCCGTGCCCCTACGGGAGCGCGGGGCGGCTGCGGCGGCGAACCGCGATCTCGGTGATGCTCCAATTCTCGCTTGCCACCACAGCCACACAGATTCAGGGCATTATCCACGATTCTCTCCTTCTTGACTTCCATAGGTCCCTGGGGTATATATAGGGGTGGGGGGTATATGGCGGTGGCGGCAAAAAAGACCAGTTTGGCAAACGCAACTTCCCGCAGTCACGAGGCCGGCGCCGATTGCGCCTGCGAGGCCAAGAGCGGGCGCAAAGCCATTGGCGTGGACCCGGAAATCAAGGAAACCAACCGCAAACGCCTGCGCCGGATCGAAGGGCAGATCCGCGGGCTGCAAAAGATGGTGGAAGAGGATCGCTATTGCGCGGACATCATTACGCAGGTGGCCAGCGTGCAGGAAGCCTTGCGCGGCGTGGCGCGCAACCTGATGCGCAACCACTTGCATCATTGCGCCGCGAAGGCGCTGCGGAGCGGCAAGAGAGAAGAGAGCGAAGCGATGTACGACGAATTGCTGGAGATGATTTACGCGCATTTGAGATGACGAGAAAAGATGAAGTAACGAAGTAACGAAGCAACGAAGCAAGGAAGTAAAGAAGTAACGACGAAACGAGGAACGTTGTGGAGCGAGATCCAGTTTGCGGGATGAACGTTGAGCCGGAACGAGCGGCGGCTCGCGTCGAGAACGGTGGCGCGAGCTACTATTTTTGTTCGGCGGGATGCGCGCGGCGGTTCGAGCAGGCGCCGGAGAAGTACGTCGCTGCTGCAACTTCGCGTGAGCAGGCGGCTGCGGCTTCGGCGAGCAGCGAACCGTTGATGTCCATCGCGGGGGCCGGCACGGAGCGGGTACGGCATGCCGTGCCCCTACGGGGGGCGCCGCCGTCACTTGAAACACATCATCACGCACCAACCGGCGGCGAACCACCAAGCGCTCTGTCGAGCGCCAAGGGTGCCCGCTACACCTGCCCGATGCATCCGCAGATTGTGCAGGTTGGTCCCGGTAGTTGCCCGATCTGCGGGATGGCCCTTGAGCCCGTGGAGATATCGGCCGAAGTTGAGGCCGATCCGGAGTACGACTCCATGCGGCGCCGGTTTTGGGTGAGCGCGGCTTTTTCTCTGCCGTTGCTGCTGCTGTCCATGTTTGGCGAGTATCTCGGGCTGCACCTCGCGGCCGGATTACGCAACTGGATTGAACTGATTCTGGCGACGCCCGTGGTGCTCTGGGGCGGCTGGCCGTTTTTTGAGCGTTTTTGGGCCTCTCTCGTCCATCGCAGCCCGAATATGTTCACGCTCATCGGACTAGGAACGGGGACGGCGTATCTGGACAGCGTTGCGGCGACCTTGTTCCCGCAGATTTTTCCGATGTCGCTTCGCGGGATGGATGGGGCGGCGCCAGTTTATTTTGAAGCGGCGGCGGTGATCACCACGCTGGTGTTGCTGGGTCAAGTGCTGGAGCTGCGGGCGCGCCAGCGGACGTCCGGGGCGATCCGGGCGCTGCTGAACCTAGCGCCGCAGCAGGCGCACCTGCTGGCTGCGGGCGGGGGCGAGAAAGACGTGCCGCTCAACCAAGTGCAGCGCGGCGACCAGGTGCGCGTGCGGCCCGGAGAGCGGGTGCCCGTGGATGGCGTCATTCGCGAAGGGGCCAGCGCGCTGGATGAATCGATGGTGACCGGCGAGCCAATGCCCGTCGAGAAAGCCGCGGGCGACAAAGTCACCGGTGGAACGCTGAACGCCAGCGGGAGCTTCGTCATGGAAGCGGAGCGCGTGGGCAGCGAAACGATGCTGGCGCAGATCGTCAATCTGGTGAGCCAAGCGCAGCGCAGCCGCGCACCCATGCAGCGGCTGGCGGATCAAGTCGCGGCGTATTTTGTCCCTGCGGTTGTAGCGGCGGCGGTGTTGACGTTTCTCGTCTGGGCTCTCCTCGGTCCGCAGCCGCGATTCGCGCATGCGTTAGTGGCGGCGGTGGCGGTGCTGATCATCGCGTGCCCCTGCGCGCTGGGGTTGGCGACGCCCATGTCGGTGATGGTCGCCGTGGGGCGTGGGGCCGCGGCAGGGGTGCTGGTGCGCAATGCGGAGGCACTGGAGACGCTGGCCAAAGTGGACACTCTGGTTGTCGATAAGACGGGCACGCTGACGGAAGGGAAGCCGCGGGTAGCGAATGTCATTGTGTTAGAAGACGCCGGCGTCACCAACGATTCGCTGTTGTCCCTCGCGGCAAGCCTCGAGGCTTCCAGCGAGCACCCTTTGGCACGCGCAATCGTCTTTGCCGCGGAAGAGAAGCACGCGCCGCTGGCGGCTGTCACTGAGTTTCGGGCGACTGCCGGAGGCGGTGTGGAAGGCCGGGTATCGGGCAAGAAAGTTGCCGCGGGAACCGCGAGCTTTCTCCGTAACCGGGGAATCGCGTTCCCGGCGGCGCAAGAGACAGCAGCCCTCGGGCCCGACTCGTCCGACATGACGCCCGTCTACGTAGCTATTGACGGCCGCGCTGCCGGGGCCTTTTTTCTCAGCGATCGCATCAAGCCTTCCACACCGGAAGCGATCCGCGCACTGCGCGCCGACGGTGTGCGCGTCGTCATGCTCACGGGCGACCGGCGGGGCACCGCGATGAAAGTGGCCCGCGATTCAGGAATAGACGAGGTGGAAGCCGAGGTCCAACCGCAACAAAAGGTGGAAACCGTGAAGCGCCTGCGCGAGCAAGGGCGCATCGTGGCCATGGCCGGTGACGGCATCAACGACGCTCCCGCCCTGGCTGCCGCGCACGTGGGAATCGCCATGGGCACCGGTACGGATGTCGCGATGGAAAGCGCCGGGATCACCTTGCTCAAAGGCGACCTGCGCGGCATCGTTAGGGCCCGCCTGCTCAGTCGCGCGACCATTCGCAATATCCGGCAAAACCTCGCTTTCGCTTTTCTGTACAACGCGCTGGGTATACCCATCGCCGCGGGCGTTTTCTACCCGCTATTCGGCTGGCTGCTCAGTCCGATGCTGGCTAGCGCAGCGATGAGCTTCAGTTCCGTCTCGGTGATTGCCAACGCCCTGCGCTTGCGACGCGTGGCTCTGTGAAGCAGACGCGCGTTGTCGGGGCTGACGTACAGTGTGTTTTGAGGCCTTGACATGAGCCGACAGTCGCAATCTGGCCGGAAAGACCGAGCCGGGGAAATCGAGCGGGCAATCGGGGCTTATTACGATAACCTCAGCGCCGAGGAACGCGAGGAACTGCGTCAATGGGGCGAATTCGCGACCGCCGAGTTCATTGCTCAAAATCAGAAAGCTGAAGCCATCAAAAGTTGAGTTCCAGAGCGGCTGCCGCGGCGAAAAATGGGGACCGGCCCACGAATCCCTTCACTATGATTGAGTCAGTTCAGCTCTGTCCGAGGAGCGCGTCGAAGTAGGCGAGCATGTCGGGGGAGTCCCACTGCTGGAGGCCGATGAATTTGCGGGCGATTTTGCCGTGGCGGTCGATGATATAGGTTTCAGGAACCATGGACGTGCCGTAGGACACAGCGATGGGCGAACGATTTTCTTTGGTGGCGGGATCGCGATAGGTAGCGAAAGTCACGCTTCGGTCGCGAAGGAATTTCTGGAAGGCCGCCGGGTCTTCGTCTGCGGCGACGCCAAGGACCACACCGTTCCGCGAAGCTATGCGCTGCTGGAGACGATCCAGGGAGGGTATTTCCTCGACGCACGGTCCGCACCAAGAGCCCCAAAAGTTCAGGACCACGACCTTGCCCTTCATATCGGACAGGTGGCTGGGTTTGCCGGCCAATTCAAAGGAAAAATCTTCCGCCGTCTTTCCGGCAATCGAAGCTTCGCCTTGGCGGTAGCTCGGCAAGGCGAAAACCAGAATAATGCCGGCCGCCGCGGCGAGCGCCAGCCACACCATCAATTTTCGCGCGATTCCCATCGAATGCTATACTAGCGTATCCGCGCGGTATCGGAAACGGTCCCCTGCCAGCCCCCTTAAGCTTATGGAAACACCCTCGGCCAGCTTTCGAACGGACGGCTCTATCCCGGTGCCCATTGCGGCCGGCGTTACCGCTATCGTTCCGGCTCGCAATGAAGAGGACGTCATTGCGGCGTGCGTGAGGTCACTGGCGCAACAGCTGGAAATTGCCGAGATTCTGGTGGTCAACGACCAGTCGACGGACGGCACTTTGGATGTCCTGCGCCAATTGGCGGCCGAGGTTCCTCATTTGCGGGTGCTGGAGACGCAGGAAGTGCCGTCCGGCTGGGTGGGAAAGAACAACGCGGTGTGGATCGGGGCTTCGCAGGCCAAGAGCCCGTGGCTGCTCTTTACGGACGCCGATGCCGAGCTTGCGCCCGCAGGGGTAACGCGGGCTTTGCAAGTCGCGCAGGAAACCGCAGCCGCGTTGGTTTCCTTTTCTCCGGAGCAGCTCGCCGAGACTTGGTACGAGAAATCCTTGATCCCCTTTGTCTATTGCCGCTTGGCAAAGCATTTTTCCTTCGAGGCGGTAAACGATCCGTCCTCGCCTGCCGCTGCGGCCAACGGGCAATTCCTGATGATTCGCCGTGAGGCCTACGACGCGATTGGCGGGCACGCTGGGGTCGCCGGGGAAGTCCTCGAAGACGTTGGCCTAGCCAAGCGCGCCAAGGCCGCTGGTTACCGGTTGTGGTTCGGCCCAGGCAAAGGCATCGTGCGCACTCGGATGTACCGGTCTTTTGACTCGATGTGGGAAGGCTGGAAGAAAAATTTGTATCTGCTCTCGGGTGGAACGCTTCGGTCAGTTCTCGTCGAAATTTTCGCTGCGGTACCCTGGATACCCTTGCTGCTTTTGGTGGTGGGATTGAAGCTGCCGCTCGCCTTTATCGCCGCGCTGGGCTTGCTGATGGCGCGCCACGCCGCCTACGGCCGCGAGCTGACAAGTAACCAATTTCGGCCCTCCTACATCCTTTATTACATGCCCGGAGCGATGTTGTACGCGGGTGTTCTTTGGGCGTCCTACCGCGCCCATGCCCGGGGCCGGGTCCAGTGGAAAGGCCGCCAGGTTTCCGTCGGCGTCCCCGGCGCACTCAGATAAACTAGACCCAATGATTCTGCTCACCCGCAAAATCGAGTTCTCGGCTTCGCACCGCTACGACAATCCGGCGCTTTCGCCGGAGGAGAATCGCCGCGTGTTTGGTAAATGCAACAATCCGCACGGACACGGCCACAACTACACCCTGGAAGTCACCGTGGAGGGCGAGCCCGACCCGGTCACCGGCATGGTCCTGGATTTGAGCGAGTTGAAGAAAATTCTCGAGCGTGAAGTGATGCAGCGCATGGATCACCGGCATTTGAATTACGAGGTGCCGGAGCTGGCCGGTCTTATTCCTACCTGCGAAAACGTGGCGCGGGTCATCTGGCAATTGCTGGAGCCGAAAATTACGCAGGGGCGCTTGCATCGCGTGCGGCTGTATGAGTCGCCGGACCTGTTCGCGGATTGTTACCGCAACGGGGCGAGGAAGGCGACCGCGTGATGGGCCCGGGAGCAAATACCGGCGCGTTGAAGATCGAGCTGGGGCGGCGGTATCGTTTTGCGGCGTCGCATCGGCTGCACAGCGCGCGGCTCAGCGAGGCGGAGAATCATCGGTTGTACGGGAAGTGCAGTAATCCCTACGGACATGGGCACAACTACGTGCTCGAAATCGGCGTTTCGGGCGAGGTGGATCCGGCTACCGGGATGATCGCCAATTTGGCGGACCTCGACGGTTTCGTGGAACGCGAAGTTCTTGAACCTTTCGACCACCGCTCGCTCAACGAAGAGGTCCCGGCCTTTCGCGACAAAGTGCCGACGACCGAAAATCTGTGCGTCGAAATATTCCAACGGTTGAAGTCTTTTTCCGCGGCGAAACTGGAGCGCGTGCGCGTCGAAGAGACCAGTAACAACAGCTTCGAGTACGCCGCGGACGATCTTACGGATGCTACAGAGGTGGGAGCCCACTCGGAAGGGAACACGCTGTGACCAAGCCAACGGAAGAAATTCTGCTCCACGACGACGGCAAGCCTCTCGACGCACGCTCGATCGCTTACCACGTGCGCGAGATCATCAAGCTCATCGGCGAAGATCCCGAGCGCGAAGGACTGCGCAAGACGCCGGAGCGCTATGAAAAGGCGCTGAAGTTCCTGAGCAGCGGCTATCACCAGAACGTCGATCACCTCCTGAACGGGGCCACGTTCAGCGTCTGCTACGACGAGATGGTGGTGGTGAAGGACATCGAGTTCTTCAGCCTCTGCGAGCATCACCTGCTGCCGTTTTTCGGCAAAGCGCACGTGGCCTATCTGCCGAGCAAGAAAGTCATCGGTCTCAGCAAGGTCGCGCGCCTGGTCAATATGTTTGCGCGCCGCTTGCAGATTCAGGAGCGCATGACCAGCCAGATCGCGCAGGCCATCGAGGAGAAAATCGCTCCGACAGGCGTGGGCGTGATCATCGAGGCGCGCCATCTGTGCATGCAGATGCGCGGCGTCGAAAAGCAGCACGGCCAAGCGGTGACCAGCGCCATGCTCGGCGAATTCCGCAACAACAAGCAGACCCGCGACGAGTTCCTGTCGCTGGTGCGCAACAAACAGAGCTGACGCAGGCGCCAAAAAAGTGCGCCGTTCAGCGGCGTCATCCCCCCAAATGAAGCATTGACTGGCGGATGGTGGGTCGGTGTCCGATCGCCGCGTTTATGCGGGGTTAGGACCATTCGTCGGTTGCGACCTGGAACACCTGAACGATGGGCCAGTTCCGCGCCACAAAAAATACCAGCATCATAGTGAGGTCACTCGCAGCAGGGAATAGTAAATCTGCTGCACGTCAAGGACCCTATGTCCAAATGGCAGCGCCGATTGCTTTGGGCGAGCGCATTTTTTGTTGCGTGTGTTGTCTTTCTTTGGTTCTTCGGCCTCCAAACTTTTTTCGCATTGCAGACACGACAAATCGGTCGAAGAGTTCCCATTGTAAAGAGTGTTCCTCTTGAATTGCAGGACTTATCTGTCTCCAAGGTTAAGGGAGAAAAGCTGTCCTTCATGGGGGCCGAGTTTGAAGTTCCATGGGACGACGTCGATGAGAAAAAAACTCGAATCGTCGGAAACTGGGTTCTCATCAATTTCCGCTCCGGGAATTCAATCGTGCTTTGCGTTTCGCCGCCGGACGGTTTCATCACCAGTATGTCCAGGAATAAGTCCCTAGACCCTGAGCTGTTCATGAGCATTTATGGACCAGAAGTTTTGCGCTCAGATTACGCCTTGCACAAAGCGATTTTCGAGACCACGCCGAGTCAAATAACTTTGTTAACCCCGGCCAACAGGGCAGCCGGACTGTCGTCGGTAATTCTCATAAAAGCCATAATGCCGCCAACGACCGACTGGGCAATCTTTAGCATTCGGTCAAACGATTTTAAGGGGTTTCAGCTAGGGAATCCCATGCGCCGTCCAAGGAAAATGTGCTTGGAATTGTATGCAGATGATGTCGCATTTGAAATCAACATAACCCAGAATACGAGCGGGCCCACTCCAGCCATCACCCAGGCAGAGATAAACCGGATTATTCAAACGGCTCACAAGGCACTTCATACTCAATCGATTTTCACGGTAAACCCTTCATAAAGTTTGGCAGATGTTCGCTCAGCGTGACCTCGTGCCTGGAGCGGTTGATCCGCAAGCGGCGCTTCCGCCTACTTGCCTGAAAACGGCGCCTGTGGTCAACTCGGAATCGGCCCAGTCCCATGATTGGTCAGTCGATCTCTCACTACTCCATTACTGAAAAATTAGGCGAAGGTGGCATGGGCGTGGTCTATCGCGCTCGCGACCTCACCCTGCACCGCGAGGTGGCGCTGAAATTCCTGGCGGTCGGCGCCCTCGATGACCTCCAGGCGCGCGAGCGCGTTTTGCAGGAAGCCCGCACGATTTCCGCGCTCAACCATCCGAATATCTGCACCGTCTACGAAGTGGGCGAAGTGGAAGGCCGGCCCTACCTGGTGATGGAATATATCGAGGGGCATCCGTTGAGCTTCGAAGTGCTTTCCGGCGGCATGGCCCGGGACGTCATGATGCGCTACGGGATGCAACTCGCCGATGCTCTGGCGCACGCGCATGAGCGCGGCATCGTGCACCGCGATCTGAAAGCCGGGAACGTCATCGTCACGCCGTCGGGGCGCCTGAAAGTGCTGGATTTCGGATTGTCGCGGCGCTTGGAAGAAAAAGCCAGCGAGGACACTACGCAATTCGACCAGGGATGGGCCGAGCAGCATTCCGTCACCGGCACGCTTCCTTATATCGCTCCCGAATTGCTGAAAGGGCGGGAGGCCGACGCGCGCAGCGACATTTGGGCGCTGGGAGTCATTCTTTACGAAATGGCTGCCGGGCGACGGCCGTTTCGCGGGGGCACGCCTTTTGAGCTGAGCGCCGCCATTTTGCGGGAGCTGCCTCCCGCTATTTCTCCGCCTCTCGCTCCCGTGCTGCAGTCCGTAGTTGACAAATGCCTGAACAAGGATCCCAGCCAGAGATACGGTTCGGGTGGCGAACTGCGCGCTGCGCTGGAAACGGCCGACACCGCTTCCCGTTCGGAACGCATCCCCGTCGCGGCGTTGGCCGTGCACGACACTGCTTTGCGATCGGCGCAATTTCAGAAGCGCCTGCGATACGGCGTTGGCGCTTTTGCGGCGATCGTGCTGGTCCTCGCCGGAATATTGTGGAAAATGAGCAGGCCGCACTCCTTCCCTCGCGCCATGCCTGGAGCGATTCAATCCGTCGCCGTCCTGCCGCTCGACAATCTTTCCGGCGATCCCGCGCAAGACTATTTTGCCGACGGGATGACCGACGCGCTGATCACCGAGTTGTCGCACATCCGCAAGTTGCGGGTAATTTCGCGGACGTCGGTTATGCAGTACAAGCACACGCAGAAAAATCTAGCGGAGATCGCGCGGGATTTGAACGTTGACGCCGTTGTGGAAGGATCCGTTCTGCGCGCCAACGGGCGCGTGCGAATTTCCGCCAAACTGATGCAGACCTCCGTCGAACAAAGCCTATGGGCCGACAGCTACGAGCGCGATTTCACCGACGTGCTGGCGCTGCAAAGCGACGTGGCCACGGCCATCGCCCGCGGGATTCAGGTCGAGCTCTCCGCACCGGAAGCGACGCAACTGGCCAGCAGCCGGGCCGTGGTGCCCGAAGCGTACGAAGCCTTTCTGAAAGGCCGCTTTGAAGCCGCCAAGCGCACGCCGGAGGGCATCACAAGTTCCCAGGGCTACTTCGAAGACGCCATTGCAAAAGATCCTACCTATGCCGCCGCCTACGCCGGACTCGCGGACACCTTGCTCAATCTCAGCACCTATCAAATCCGGCCGCCGGCGGAAGTGATTCCGGCGGCGAAAGCCGCCGCGCAGAAGGCGTTGCAGTTGGATGAGCGGTTGGCCGAAGCCCACGCCTCCCTGGCCGCGATCCGTTTCTATCATCTGGAGTGGGATGGCGTGGAAAGCGAATTTCTGCGTGCGATTGCGTTGAATCCGGGCTACGCCACGGCGATGCATTGGTACGCGCTGAGCTTGGCCGCCTTGGGCCGCAAGGAGGAGTCCTTCACGGAGATCAAGCTGGCGCGGGAGATCGATCCGCGCTCGCTGATCATCAACGCCAACGTGGGCTGGTGCTACTACCTGGCGGGCGACAACGACCGCGCCATTGAAGAAGAAAAAGCCACCTTGCGGCTCGAACCCGGCTTTGTGGTCGCGCACGGATATCTCGGCCAGGCCTACCTCGAGAAGAAACTCTACGACCTGGCGATTGAGGAATTTCGCAAGAGCGTGTCCCTTTCTCCCGGTGATCCTTCTCGCCAGGCGGACTTAGGCGGCGCCTACGCCAGCGCAGGCAAGAAGGAGCAGGCGCAGGAAGTCCTGCAAGAATTTCTGCACGCCCCTCGCGGAAAATATATCTCCCCCTACGACTGGGCCATGTTTTACGCCAGCATGGAGAAAAAGCAGGAAACCATGGGCTGGCTGGAAAAAGCGTTTGCCGAGCGAAACGCGAGAATGGTGAATCTCGCCGTCCATCCGCACTTTGCCTTCCTGCACCGAGACCCCGCTTTCGAAAATTTGCTGGCCCGCATGAATGTGCCCGCGAATCTCCGGCATCCAGCGGCTTCCCGGCCTGTTAGCGGCGGCAGCGCGAGCCGGCGGTAATTCTTGACGCCGAATATCTCCTTCGTTACACTCGCCCCGCTGCACGAAAAACCGAACGAAATAAAAGTGCAAACCGATCGTTTTTCGCTGTGCAACACAATCGCTAGCTTGGAGGCACTCATGGCGGCACGCAAGATAGTGGTTCCCTCGTCGATCGCCACTCAGATTGACAAAACGGCCAAGAGCCTGAAGAAAGTCCGGCCGCGCGTTTCCACGGCGGATCAGAAAAAGATCGATTTGGAAATCAAGGCGCTGGCAAGCTGCAAGAAGGCGCTGGGCGTCTTTTGCAGGAAAATGACCCACGTATTTAAGCCCAAACCTGTGGAAGAACGGTAGTATTTGCGCACGCCATGCGGGCGGACCGCGGGACTCCAGCGCGCTTGGTTTCTCGCGCGCCTGCAAAAAAGCAGCAGCGGGACGCGGTTCGCTATCGCCGCGCGCCTTTTGTAATCTCTTACTGGCGCGGCAATCAGCTGGTCTTTGAAAATTTTCTCGCCCGCCAGCGCGTCGCCGCCAACCCTCTGACTTCCACTGTTCTGCATTTTTTTGATCGCTGGCGTCCCCTTCGCGAACTCTTCGTCGCCCTCAAGGAATACACCCCCGCATCTCTCCGCCAGGCGGTGCGCTCGCTAGCGCAGCATTCTCTCTTGCAGCGACACGGCCAAAGCCCTGCCCGAGGCGAAAGGGAACTGCTGGCCTGGAGCGAATGGAATCCCGCCGCAAGTTTCTTCCATCTGGCCACCAAAGATGTGCAGTTCCAGCCGGATAGCGATGAGGAGTACCGGGAATTGCTTCAGCTGGCCAAGTCCGACTCCATGCCCCGGCCCGTCAAGCGCTACCCGAAAGCACAACAAATCCGTCTGCCGTTGCCCAAGCTTGATTCTGAATTTCCCCGCGTGCTGCTGGCCCGCCGCACTTGGAGGAAATTTTCCAAGGGTGCCGTGGCGCTCCCCGTCCTCGGCGAACTGCTCGGCCTGACCTGGGGCGTGCAAGGCTGGGTCAAGATTCCGCAGTTTGGCTCCGTGGCTGTGAAGACCTCGCCGTCCGGCGGAGCCCTGCACCCCGTCGAGGCCTACGTTCTGGCCCGCAATGTAGAAGGATTACGGGCGGGTCTTTATCACCACAATGCCGCGGATCATCGTCTGGAGTTGCTTCGCCGTGGAGCGAGCTCCCGAGAGATCACCCGCTATCTCGCGAACCAATGGTGGTACGCTGGCGCAGCCTTTGTGGTTTTTATGACCGCGGTGTTCTCACGCACGCAGTGGAAATACGATTACGCGCGCGCCTATCGCGCCGTGCTGCTGGAAGCCGGGCACCTGTGCCAGACGTTCTGCCTCACTGCGACGTGGTTGAACTTAGCCCCGTTTTGTACGCTGGCTTTTGCGGATTCGAAAATCGAGAAAGCCCTCGGAATCGATGGGATATCGGAGTCTGTGCTCTACGTTGCAGGAGCGGGCATGCGCCCAGAGAACACAGACCAAGCCAACCTACTCAGCGGCAGCCAAATCTCCAACCTCAATCTCTAGCGTTCCTCTTCCAAGTAGCACAGACACTCCTGTCTGTGCCAGCCACAGCCCAGGCAAGAATCAGCCGGCTAGCTGAGACACGTGTGCCGGACGCTCGTGCCTTCTATTTAACAAAATTACTTCTTCCCGATGTCCACCGAAGCCCGCGTAGTCTCCCAATCCATCCGCAGCGTGCAACCTCCGCCGCTCTGGTCGAACGCAATCGTGAAGTTCTCCACCAGCGAAGGCAGCTTCGAGACCTTCATGTCGATGCGCGCCAGATCTTCCTTCGCGCCCGGATACGCCGTGCCCCACTCGCCGGTTTTCTTGCTGATCACCAGTGTCCACTTGCCGGTATTCGGAATCGCAAAAATGGTGTAGCTCCCGGCAGGAACGGTAGTGCCGCCGACGCTCAAATCCGCGTCGCTCACCAGCTTCGTCGCTTCATTCGCTCCGGCGCGCCAGACTTCGCCAAAAGGAACCAACTCACCGAAAATCTTGCGCCCCTTGGTGCGCGGACTCGAATAATCCACCACGACCTTTTTCCCGCCTTCCAGTTGGCATTCGGCCTTGGCCGGCGGACTCGGGCGCGAACTCCTGTCCTGCGCGCAAGCGCTGGACACGATCCAACTCGCCAGACACACAATCAATCCCAGACACATGGAAATGTTCTTATTCATGCCGAGTTCCCCCAGTGGTTTGCGCTGTTCCAGGCCCCTCCGTACAAGGACCCCGTTGTATCTTGGGACAAAACGCGATAGACTACCAGTTGACTTTTATGTTCGATTGGACTGCTGTCCCGCCTATTGAATCGAAGGTGTTCTCGTGTTGACCGCTCTCAAGCGCCTGTGGAAACAAGAGTCGGGCCAAGACACCGCCGAGTACGCCCTCCTGGTAGTGATGCTTGCCCTGGTTATCGTCGCCGCACTGTATGCGTTCGGCTCGGCGGAAAAGAAGCCTTTTAACGGCGCCAGCAGCGCCGTGAGCGCAGGAGCTTCCGGCGGTTCCGGCGGCGGCAGCGGTAGCACCGGCGGCGGCAGCGGTTCTGGCGGTAGTGGCGGGGGCTCCGGCAGCGGTGGCTCCGGCGGTAGCGGCAGCGCTGGAAGCGGCGGCGGTACTGGCGGCTCCGGCGGGAGCGGTGGCTCGGGCGGTAGCGGCGGGAGCGGTGGTTCCGGCGGGAGCGGCGGCGGCGTGCCACAGCCTCCGACGAAACTCAACTAAACTCCGGCGCCACACGCGACCTTTCGAGGTTTCTTCCCGCAGTTCCAAACAGCATTTCCCCAACACCTATACCGGCATCCTCCCAACGGCGCTTACCTTCGTGCGAAAGCCGTTCACTAAATGTGCGAACCCGCCGCCTGAAAGGCGCAGTCCGAATCCAGCGGCCCGGCGTTGGTCCCAGCCAGTTGGCCCAGCAGCCAAAGATAGGTCGTTAAGTGGTGCATGCAGGGAATCGTGGGATTGATCGTCCCAGGGCCCGGGTTCAGTTCGTAAATGGTGTTCACGTGGACGTAGGGCAGCGGCAGAATCGGCGGCAATTTGGGTACCAGGTCTTGCCGGTTGGCCACACGGTAGCTGAAGGGCACCGCCGAATTGTAGGCGCCAGCGAAGGAAAAATCGCCCACCCGCGGGCTCGCATAGGTGTAGGACTGCGGGCTCTTGCAGGAAGTATTCACCGCCACATCGGCGGTCAGCAAGGTGGCCAGCGCCCCGCCCAGGCTGTGGCCGCACACGGTCACGCTGGTAGCGGCGCCAGAGTCGAGACAGTTCTTGATCGCCGCCACGGCCCGGTCCGACCCGTTCAGTTGCCCCACGCGCAGCGAGCGGTACACCACCGTGAAGCCGTCCTCGGTGAAACCATGAATCCCCGGAATGGGTGATGGCACCATCAAGAACGACGCATCGTGCAGCCACTCGAGGAGGGAGTCCGTGCCGCGGATGGAAGCGACCAATTCCTTGCCGGGGGAAACCGCCAGGAACCCGAACGACACGATGTCTCCCAGGTGCGCGTCAATGTCGGTGGCCAGGTCGTCCCCATAAATTGTTTGCAGATACTTGTAGCCTAACGCGCTGATTTTCTGCTGCGTGGCCGTGTCGTAGCTCCCGGTGGGCGCAACCGATTCCGCGATGGCAACCAGCTTCGCGTACAGAATGGCAGTGTTCCAGTTGATTGGCAGCATCAGTGGTCATCCTTGTTCGGCAAGTGTGAGAAAAGACGCGGCATTATGCCATGAACCTCACGGTAAAAGTACAAGCCGAATATTGCCCATCAAGCTAAGTACGCAGTGGCGTTTGGAGTACGGTGGGTTGGCGCCGCTTTTCACGGTTTGCGCAAAAACTCCGCCGCGGTGCCGCTCCTCTAACGCCGCGACGTCGGCCCTTCCGCAGAGCCAGCGACTGAAAACACGCTCGGTGTACAATCCCTCCCGCTCATCTACAAGGGAGACCGCCGTCCATGCCGACACGCAGTCCACGAAAAGCAGTTCTCGCAGCCACGTCCCTAGCCTTCCTGACCATGGCCTGGGCCGCCTTTCTCTTCGCGCCCCGCAACGCCGCCGCCCAGACGCCACCGCCAGAAAAACCAACCGCCACGCAACTCATCGAGCTCGCCAAATCCAACAGTCCCGCCCTCCGCGAAGCCATCGCCGCCGCCCTCGACGCCAAGGATCTAAAAGAAGGCAAAGCTTGGGCCAGTCGCGGTCCGGACTTCTTCTTCGCCGTGGAAGCGCCTGCCGAACCCGCTCTGGTCATCGACGCCGCCCCCGGCCCGCCGATGCGTCATCTTTCGGACTCCGCGCTGTGGTACGCCGCCGCGCGCCTCGAGCCACTCGGCGCGCTGCACTCCTTCCACTATCTGCTCCACGGAGCGCAGTTCGGCGGGAGCCTGGACGTGCCAGCCTTCGGCCCTCTCTCTTATCTGCAACCAGGAGTGCCCTCCGGCACGCTGTCGCCCAAACTCATCCACACCAGCAAAATCTACGACGGCATGAAGTCCGAATACTGGATCTACGTCCCCGCGCAATACGATCCGAAAACTCCCGCCGCGCTCCTGGTCGTACAGGATGGCCAGCAATATATCGACCGCACCAGCCGCAATCCCGCTCTCAACGTCATCGACAATCTCGTCGCGCAAAAGAAAATTCCCGTGATGATCGCCGTCTTCATCAGCCCGGGCGACATCGGCGATTCCCCGGGCACTCCCACGTTCAATTTCGTCAAGGCGCATTCCGACAAGTGGCACCGCAGCCTGAAAGACGCCATGCGCAGCACGCAATACGACACCGTCAGCGATCGCTACGCCCGTTATCTCCGCGACGAACTCCTCGCCGACGTTCAGTCGAAATACAACATCCGCAAGGATGGCTACAGCCGCGCCATCACCGGCCTGTCCTCCGGTGCCATCTGCGCCTTCAACGCCGCCTGGCAGATGCCCGACCAATTCGGCCGCGTCATCTCTTGGATCGGTAGCTACAGCAGCATTCAATGGAAGGAAGATCCCGCCGTTTCCGACGGGGGCCAGGACTTTCCAGACAAGGTCTTGCGCGAGGAAAAGCGCAACCTGCGCGTCTGGTTGCAGGACGGCTCCGAAGACCAGGAGAACAGCCGCTGGGGCAGTTGGCCGCTCAACAACCTGCGCATGGCCAACGCCCTAAAACTAAAGGATTACGACTTCCACTTCAGCCTCGGCCACGGCACTCACAACACTGCCCACGGCGCGGCCGAGTTTCCCGCCGAAATGGTCTGGCTCTGGCGCGACTACGACCCCGCCAAAACCTCGCAAACTTTCGAAATGGAATCTTCGGAGAAAGCTAAGCCCCCGTTCCGCATCTCGATAGCGAATCGCGACGCGGAGTAGGGAGAAGCTTTTTCTAACGGAAGGGACCAATTGAAACGGAGGCCGCAAAGACGCGGCCTCCTTTCTCAAGGCTCGCTCTGGATGTTCTAGAAGATCAGCTTCAATCCCAGCTGAATCGCGCGGTTGCCGCCGGACCCTAGCACCGGATTGGCAGCCGCTTGGTCCGGCGTAACGCACCCGCAGCCGAAACCAAATCCGGTCGAAGGATCGTTGTTCGCGTAACCGTTCTGCCCACCGTAGGGATTGGCAAATTCGGGGTGATTCAGAATATTGAAGACTTCCGCGCGGAATTCCGCGGTCAGAACCTCTTTGAACTTCCAGTTCTTGCTTACCGACAAGTCCCAATTGTGGAAGCCGCCGTCGCGGAAAATGTTGCGTCCCATGGTGCCAAAGGTTCCCAGCCCCGGAGGCAGGAGCATGGAATTGCCTTGCACGTAGCAGCCGAGCAATCCCAGCGAGCTGGTAAAGGGCGTCAGCGGATTGCCTCCGTCCAGAGCTTGGGCTTTGGCGGCGCAGGCAGGATTGCTGGTTCCGCTAAAGAAGGGAATCGGAGTTCGATGGGAAGTGAAGTCCCCGGGATTTCCAAAGAAATCCCATCTCTCGAAAGAAGAATTAGGATTATTGACTTCCCCGGTGCCGCTGAAGTCGTCGGCGGTATCTCCAGTGCCCCAAGGCTGGCCAGTTTGCAGGGTCACGATGGAATTGACCTGCCAGCCCTCCAAGAGTTGTCCCCACATTTTGCTTCCCGGGTTCGCGTAGGTTACAGAGAAGGTGAAGCGATGGCGGATGTCGAAATCACTGCTGGCGTACCCTAACCCCGGACGTGTGCTATCCAGCGGCAAAACCGCGCCCTCGCTGGCGGAGGCATTGTCCAACGCGTGCGAGTAGGTGTAGCCGGCCACGAAGGACAGCCCGTGGGCCACGCGTTGGGTCGCTGCCACCTGTAGTCCCTGGTAGTTCGACTTGTCCTGATTCGAGAGGTAGTTGATGTTCGCCAGGTATGGAAACTTGGCATTGAACGGCCGTCCAGCCTGCTCGGCCAGAGGATCGGGCCCGCCACCAGGAGCGGCCAATGCCGCGGCAGTCCATCCGGAGCCTACGGTGGGCTGATTGATGTCCGTGACGCTGACCAACTTGGTGCCATGGTTGCCGACGTAGGCGACCTCCAAGGAGAGATTGTTGGTCAGCGAACGCTGCAGGCCCAAAGTCCAGGTGGTTACATACGGGGTGCGCAAATTGCGATTGACGGCAAAGGTGTTGCAAGGCCCAGGGTTTGCGCCCAAGCCGTCACCGCACTGCACCTGGGTCCCGCTGGGGAAAATACTGGCCCCGCCGACCGCCGAGCCGTTCCAATTGAGAGCGCCTCCCGGAAACGTGGCATCGGCCAGGGCGATGGTGCCGGAGCCTTGCTGCGTGCCGGCGGCGGTTACGATTTGCGCGCCCGTTGGCACGTTGTTCATGCCCAGCGCGCCGAGGAATACGTCGTAAGCCAACTGCTCGTAGATAACGCTGGCGCCGGCGCGCATCACCGTCTTTCCATCACCGCGTACGTCCCACGCCAGGCCCGCGCGCGGCCCGAAATTGTTGTGGTCTCCGTTGTAGGGGGAAGCGATCTGCTGGCCGACCTGCACCAGTCCGGCGTTGGGGTCGAAGTTGCCGAACAGGTTGTGCGATTCCTTGAGGACGGTGTTCAGTTCGTAGCGCAGCCCGAGGTTTATGGTCACCCTGGGCAATATTCTCCAGTCGTCCTGAGCGAAAACTGCGTATCCCTCGTTGTGCACGTGCCGCGTGGGATCTCCAATCAGCAACGCCCCAGTATTGGGCGCGCCGCTCAGGAAGTCCTCCAAAGATCCAAAGCGGATGAAGCCCCTGGTGTCTTGCGCCGCTTCCCCCGCGAAAGTGTTGTACAGGACTTCTCCGCCGAATTTGAAGGCGTGTTTGCCGTGCAGGTAAGACAAGTGGTCCAGCACCTGAAACACGCTGTCCGGACCCTGCACTCGGGGCCGTCCTAATCCGGCTCCCAATTGAAAATTGCTGAATCCGTTGATGCGGATTCTCGGAAAGCCGAAATACAGCGGGTTGCTGACGCCCGTGTTGATTCCATACGTCGTCGGATTTATGTTGGAGTCCGCACCCAGTGTGGGTTGGTACAGACGGTCGTACCCGGCTCGCAGTTCATTCACCCAGCGCGAATTGGGCGTCCATATCCAGCTCCCGGAGCCTACCTGCGCGCGCGTATGCAGCACCGATTCCCAGGCCGGCAACAGTTGGCTGGGGGCGTCGTTCCAAGTTCCGTCTACCTGCCCGATAAAATACATGCCGTTAAAGGCGTTACGGTCGTTCAAGTGATAGTCGGCCTTTACCAGCCCGTTGTCTTCCTTGTTGTTGCTGAGCAAGTTGGGGAAAAAGGCGGTTGGATTGCCCGCGATAGCCGTCCCATTGTTCACCGGAAATACGCCCGCCGTGGCCGATACTCTCTGGCAGTTCGCGTTGAGGCCCGCAAGGCTTAGGCTTAGAGGGCTGAGCGGCGTTCCCTGCGCTGCCAAGTCATTGCAAGCATCGGGCAGGCTGTTGGCGCAGTCTCCAGAAGCCAGGGCCACACAGGTTGCTCCGGAGGCCGGAGTCGGCAACGGCACGGTGGTAGGTGCGCTGACCTGCACCGTGCTGCCCACCATGTAGCGTTGGCCTTCGTAGCCCACGAAGTAGAAGAGTTTGTCTTTCTTGATCGGTCCGCCCACCGTGCCCCCGAATTGCTCCAGCGCTACGGGCGTCTCGGGGCCGGAATTATTGAAGTAGTTGCGCGCGTCCCAACTGCCATCGCGTCCAAAAGCATACGCGGTGCCGTGCACACTGTTGGTCCCCGACTTCAGACCCACGTCTACGACCGCTCCGGGCTTCCAACCGTACTCCGCGCGGGGATTCTCTTCGGTGTTGAATTCCTGGATGGCGTCGATCGGCAGGATCGTGGACGCGTCCCCGGCGATGGTGCCGCCGTTGATGACGCTCATTCCGGAGAATGGCTCGTCGTTGATCAGGCCGTCCACCATGAAACTGTTGTCGTCCGGGCGGCTCCCGTTGGTGCTCTGCGCAAAGGACCCGCCGCCGGGATAAATCATCACTCCAGGGCGCAATTGCAGCAGGTTCTCGTAGTTGCGGCCGTTCAACGGGAGATCGTTAATCGTCTCATTGGAAAGCGTACCGCCCAGTGTGGCGCTGGTGGTGTCCGACATCGGAATTTCCACGGTTACCGTGACTTGCGTGGTGGAGTCGCCGGGCTGCAGCACCGCATCGACCCGCACATCCTTCCCGACCTCCAGCAGGATATTCTCGCGATTGAAGGCCTTGAAACCCGCCATGACCACGCGAACTTGGTAGATCCCCGGCTGCAGGTCTGGAGCGGCGAATTCTCCAGCTTGGTCCGCGATCAAGACTCTTGTAATCCCTCGCTGGGTGTCCGTAATGGACACCCCGGCCCCGTTCACCGCGCCCCCGGAGGGATCGGTCACTGTGCCTAGGATGCGCCCGGTATTTCCCTGTGCTCCAGCCTCAGGGCACATCAGCCCCAGCGCCAAGCCTGCGCTTAGCACTACAGACATCCATAATCTGTTGAAACCAATTAGTTTAACGGCTTTCTCGTACGTGTTCACAGGTCTCCATTTCTTGAAACAGGACCCTCAACAGTCATCCTACCTTAATGTGGTCCTACTGCTGTACCACCGTATGGCATCCCGGTCAACCACTTTTTCTCCTAATCCCCAGCGTAATGATTGATTCTCCGCCCTGGGGGATAAGGTCAACGGTTTGACAACTCAAGAAATCGAGGGCTTCTTAAAGCCCCGACATGAAACGGCAGTTCTTGCCATTTCACGGGTTAGTGATGAGGAAGGAACAAAATGGCAGCCCCTCTCGGGAGCTCGGAGGATCGCTACGCCGCTGCGGATTTTTTGCGTTTACGTCCCAGAATCACCGCGAAGACTACCACCGTCGCAGCCAGGAGCACGATGGCAGCAATTAGGATCGGGTGTCCTACCCGCGAGAAGAATGCCAGCATTTGCCGACCGTAACGGGCAGCCAGATACGCCAGGATGGAGTATCGGACCGTTCGCCCTAACGTCAGCGCTGCCAGGAATTTGCCCACGGAATATTGCATGGCTCCGGCGGCCAACACGAACGGCACCATGGGCACAGGGGGCGGCAGCAAGGCCGGGATGGCGATGGCGCCAAAACCCCATCGGCCGAACATCTTGTAGACCTTCTCCAACTTCCTCCGCGGAAACTTGCGCGCCAGGGTTTCCTTTCCTCCCTTGCGCGCCAGCCGGTAGGTAACGTACCCGCCCACCACCGAACCAATCGTCGCCATCAATGCGTAGTAAGACCACAACTCCCCGTGGCGTGCGGACAACACGATGGTCAGCACATCCATGCTGCCTGGGAGCGGAAGGACGGAGCTGTCCAGGAGTCCCAGCGGAATAAAGCCCAAACCACCGAGGTGGAAGATCCAGCGCCTCAAGCTTCGGGCCATCGTGGGTGCTGCTGCCAAAATCAGCTGGTGATGGAGCATTCTCTGGCGATGCCGGCCTTCATTCTCGCATACGGTACGTGCCGTTCTCGAAAGCGCTTTCCTTCTGGCGCGCGTGGCCAAGACGAGGATGAGTACGGGACCGTGGCACGCCAACGCAGTCTATTCGGAGTCGGATCCTCGGCTATGGCGGTTATGCCACCGGGTCTTTCTGGCGCGTCGCTTTCACCCCGGACAGAATCCCAGCGCCTAACATCACGATGGCACCCACCGCAATCCAGTGCCCGGGCATGTGCACCAGGTAGGCGGCATAAATCAGGCCGCCGATCAAGATCGCAAACCCAATGGAGTAAATTCCAAACGACATGGTTTCTCCTTTTCGTCCGTGAAGTCGTCGCAGCTGGCTGCGGCGGGAGTACTTCACACTTTCTTGGCGGCTCTTTGCACCTGCCCGATTTTCTTTTGGATTTTCCCGCCAATGCTCTCAACGACGCCTTTGGCTTCCAGCCGGCGATCGTTCATCAGTTGGCCCACCTTTTGCTTAAACTTGCCCTTCACTTCGTGAACTCTGCCTGCGATCTCATTGTTTGTGCGTGGCTTCATTTTGTTGCCTCCTCGGAACCATTTGTTATCAACGCTTGTTACCCAGCGCTTCTTTAAGAATGGATTGGCGCAGAAACACCGCGTACCGGCAGCAAGGCGACCAGGGTATAAATCCCGAGGGTGGTTCCAAACGGGATTTCACAGACCGACAAGAGAGCGGCAACCAGAGCCAGCATGCGCGCCGGCCGTTGATTCGCCAACAGCGCCAGGCCCGCCAAGAGCCCGAAAATACCGCATAGAACCGTTAATGCGATCATGCCGGCATAGACCACGTGGAAATCAGCCATCAGCGCGAACGGATTAGGCACGCGGCCGAGCAGCGCGCCGAACATAACCGTGGCCGTTCCGCCAAACAGCACCAGGCAAACGCCCAGGATCAGCCGCAAAATCCCATACACGACCCAGCAAACACCCAAGATCTGCCGCTGACCTCTTCGATTGCCGCCCGCTGATTCATCCAATGGCATCTACGTCTCCCGATTGTTGCCCCGCGCTCTTGAATCGTCGCTCGATTAGCAGCTTATGCTCAGCCCTCGGCCTCCGTCTGTCCACTTTGGCACACCGCTATTGCCTGGGAGAAAATCGCCCTCGAGGGCACGACCATCCTCTGCCTGTATTGGATCGAAAATTGATGTTAGTCGCGGCCGGACGATAGCCTTGCGGAGACCGCTCGTGGGTGAATGGCCTCAATTTGATCGTAACGCGCAAAATCCCGATCGTTGAACGTTAGTATTCGCACGACGCCATGCACTCTCATCGCAGCCGCCAAGCGCGCATCGTGAACCTGAACGCCGGACACCCCATACGTAACCAGCAGCCGGCGCCACTCCTCATGGACCGCCAGGCTGTCTGGCAGAAATCGCAACCTTCCTTCGAAAAGTTTCGCTCGACGATCTGTTTCTTGAGGGGAAAGGGCAAAGCCGTTGCGATCGACCGGGCGGGTGCAGGTGCTCCAGAATTCTCCAAGGTTTTGCGACGTGTAACAGAGGCGGCCCTGCCGCTGCAGAACTAAGTCAATCGCTGAAACGATGAGTGAGTAATCGTTGTGGTCCGGCTTGACCCACCGCAGCAGGATGTTGCTATCGACGAGATACTGCGTCTCGGCCATCGAGCGGGTCCTCATAAAAGCTCGCGCGCGCGAAGCTTTCCGTCGGCAAGTCCGGCAATCCTTCCGACCCCTCGGCCATGCCTTCCAGCATGCGATGAAAATCCTCTACGGTGAGCGCGTTATGAGGCGAGGTGTTGGCCGTGAGCGCCTGCGCCAACAGCCGCTCCGCCAGCTTTTCCAAAGGCAGGCCCTGTGCGCATGCCTCCGCAGCAAGACGCGCCTCTGTTTCGGCATTTAGTTCCACGCGAATGGTCATGCATTCCGCCTATGGCCAGTAGCTTAAACGTGTTCCCTGGGAAACGCCAGAACTCCGCAGAGGCCTTTTCGCAAAATGCTCTCGCTTGCCCCGATCTTCGAGGGGTAACTCATTCAGAATCTGCACTTCCAATCGAAAGCGCCTAAAGTCCTTTAGAATCAGCACTTACAAAAATGGGGGTGGCGGTAAATTGTTAACTGGACGCCACCAAGGGGCGCGGCCGGACGTGTCGGGTTATCCCCGCCCTGGGACGCTGCCTCCGAGGATGCAAGGACTGTTAGCTACTCCAACTTTTCCACGATTCAACTTTTCGAGTTCGCCCACGACAGCCGCCTCCTCTCAGAAACCGCGAACTTTATGGTAAAATGCTCCTATTGTCCCCGCTGCCACACATCTGCAAAGCAGACGTCGATGAGGGCGCGCCTGCTCCACAAATCCTTCAGCGAAACGAGGTAGAACAGCGCTATGGCGGACTCTCTTCTCAGCTACCTATTTGGCGCCCTATGGGTAGGATTGCCCCCGGCCGCATTGGTTTTCGTCATCATATATTGGATGCGCACTACGCCGAAGATTGGCGAGCCCGTGTGGCGCGGCTGCTTCGCCATAGGCGCTGCCACCTTCGCGGCCATCTCCGTAACGCTGTGGGTCTTTTCTTTCTGGTATGCGCGCCAAGTCGGAGGATTCGCTTATTCTGATCCGACTCTCATGCGCTTCTACCGCTGGGGCTCGGTGACCGGCCTCGTCGGCACCGTAGCGGGCTTCGGCGGCGCCGGAAAACTAAAATGGCCCGCGTGTGGATTAGCCACCCTCATGACACTCCTATGGTTATACGCGGCCACCGGCGAATAAATTTTCCCGTCCGCTCGGTCTTCGTGGGCCTGCTGCTCGGAATCGCGCTGTGCTCTTCGCTCGCGGTAGCCGCGGAAAAATCCGTCTGGAAGACGGTAGAGTTCGCCATTCTCCGTTACAACGACGACGCCCCAGCCTCCTGGAATATCTACCACGGCGAAAAGCGCGGCGTCCTGCTAATCCGCCTGTGGAAGCGATATCTGCTGGTGAACGTCCGAGATGAAGAAGCTTACGAAGTCGACCCCGACAAAGTAAAAACGCAAGGCGACAACGTGGAGTGGTCGCCATCCGATATTCCAGACCAGCCAATCGACACGTCCGAATGGAAAGTGCGCGACATCGGTTCGATGGAAAGGATCAAGTTCCGCTTCGGCAAGACCGGCAACTTCCTGGATATTCAAATCCCGCTGCTGATCAACGGCAAACCAGCGTATTGAAGAGGCAGAGTATAACGGTTTAAGAGTGAAAAGGTATAAGGTAGTCGATCCATTCTCGCCAATCTTCTGGAGCCGCTTTTACTCTTATACCTTTGCACTCTTGCACTTTGAAACTCTGGCGACGCTTCACCGCCGGTACACGCCGTAATACCACGGGATCCCCAGCGCGCCGGGTTCCACGCCGACCGACACGGAATCTCCTTCGCGGAAGCGGTCCAGATCGTCGGCGTCCACGGCCAGACGCTCAATGTGCTGGCCTTCGCGCCAAGAGCGCACCAGCAGCCGCCGGCTGCCGCGCACGATGCCCTTCATGTAGAAGCGGCTCTCCACGGTGCTGGGGTAATACTCGACGTGGTTCTGCGAATCCAGCCGGCCATTGACGAATAGCGTCGCGGCGAGGATCCACGGCAGCGGAATAAATCCGGAGTAGATGCGCTTCAGTACTTCGATCTCCTGGCGGTTGCGCGCGCGGCGCTCCAGAGTCACCGCGAGAAACAAAACGCCGAAGAAAATCACCCCGAAGAAAACCAGCATGGCGTCGATATCCAGCGGCGGATAAATTTGGCTGACGTACGGGAACGCCGCCGAACCGACCAGAAATACGGCGGTGCGCTGCACCAACCTGCGCCGGAACATCACTTCGGCCGCCGCGGAGGTCAACCCACACGAAGGGCATTGGTCTGTGATGCGTTGCGAACCGCAGTCAAGGCAACGAGTCATGATCCCAAGTGATCGCAAAACGGTCCATGATATAGCGCAAACCGCCGGACGGGAAACCGCCAGCGCTCCTAGTATAAGACGACGTTACGGAAGAGTGTTGGAAAGGGCGGCGAGCAAATCCTGGTAGCGCTGCTGGTGGGGTTCTTCGGCGAGAGTCACGGCGACTCCCATGCCGTAGCCGGGCTCCACGCGCTTGACGAAGCAGTCCACCTTCACCGGGCGATCGAGCGCCAGGCGCGCGGTGAAGCCGGCACCCACCCACAACGTGTCGTTGGATTCGATAAACATGCCGTTGGAGCTGATGTCGCGGGTGCTGCCGGTCAGGACCGCGGAGCCCCATTCGATTTCGAGGTTGGCGCGAAACGCGTAGCGCGGCGCCCAGCGGCGCTCGCTCCTGCGAGGACGATCCCCAGTGCCCATGTAGCCCTCGAATTCTGCTGCCAAGGATCCCAAGCCGCGGCGACGGGCCGGTCTCGCCGCAAGTTGGGTGCAAGCATACGCCTGTCAGCCGCACTTGGATACGACGCTGAGAGGCGTGGTTTTGTTCCCAACCAAACCGCTAAGCCAGGGCCATTCCGACATATGACTCGCTTGGCGCTGCGATGAGAAATGCCGCTCAGTCCTGCTTAGACGCGCCGCTGATAGGGGACGTCTCGCAGTCTTGCGCCGATTTCTTCGACAAACTCACTCTGCGGCCGATTTCCGCTTGCAAGTACTTGCGAAGACTTTCCGGAACGATACCGGGCTCCGCCAGCTCTCTGAGATCGGAGACGGTAAGCTCGGGCAGGTACGAGAGCACCGTCGAGAGGATCGAGCAGCGATGACGGACGACGGCCAAGCGCACGTTGTAGGCACAGGACCATTTGCGATGCTGGGTGATGGCCTGAATTACATCGGGCGAAAGTTTTTCGCGGGAAAGCACTTTCAGGATTTGCGCTTCGGTGAGATTGGCGTTGTCGAGAGCCACTGCGACGATTTGTTTGTGGCCTTCCGCAAGGAGCGCACCGGCGATGCGGGCTGGTCCGCGGCGCGCGAGCGTGATTTTCTGGCCGAGGGGAAGTTGCGGCAGGCGCGCCGCCAGTTGGTCCTCGGCGTTGCGCTTGAGCTCCGCGGGCGTGCCGGGGAGAAGCGCGACCTGAACGAGGTCCATCAAGTAGAGTTCGCGGAGCAGGCGCAGGGTGGCTAGGCGCGGGGCCCGGGGATGAAAGGCCAGGGCGCGCTTGACGCGATAGCTTTTGAGCAGCGGCTTGCGGCGGGCAACCTCTTCGAGAATTTCGGCGGGGAGATCTTTGCGTTCGAGCAGCAGGCAGAGTTGGGTTTCGTCGAGCGTGGGATTGTCCAGGAGCGCGAGGAGAACTCCGGTATCGGGATGGTGCAACAGGGCGGCCAGTTCATTGCCGGTGGCGACGACGGCGCGCTCGCGGTCGTGGTCCGCGCCTTCCATCCTATTTGCCTGCCAGCTCCGCGGTGGCGATCAGGCGAAGCGCGAGATGCGCGGCCGCTTCCGCGAGGGGCATCGGCAACGGACCGATTCGCGCCTTGGGTGCGATTTCCCGCAGGAGTTCGTCGAGCTGGGCGTCGAAAAACGCCGAGCGGCCGAGGGTGCCGCCAATTTTGGCGAGCAGAAAATCCACTTTAGCGAGATCGAGGCGCACGGCGACAATTTTCACCAGCGTGGCGAGATCGCGCGCGGCATCGGTGAGCAGCGCTCGCGCGGTTTTGTCGCCGGCATCGGCAGCCACCGCGACCACCGGAAACACGCGAGGGAATATTTCACCGGCGCCAGCAGATACGCGTTGCTGGACCTCCGGCCAGCCGGAGCATCCGAGCTGGCGGAGGATTTGTTTGCCCAATGAGGAATCTTCGCCAGTGCGGTCCAGGTCGCGAAGGACCGCGAGAATGGCTTGGCGCCCGACGTCATAAGCGCTGCCTTCGTCCCCCAACAGGGGGCCATTTCCGCCCGCGCGCGCGATTCGCCCGAGGGCATCGCGGCCGACCGCCGCGGAACCGGTTCCCGCGACGAGCACAATGGCCGAGGGTCGCCGGTGGCGGCCAGCGAGGTATCCAGGTCGGTGCAAACCTGCACGGGGATGGCCGGGAATAAGGAGGCCAGCGTGGCGGCGACGCGGTCCGCGATTTCAGGGTGTGCGGCGCCCGCAAGTCCGGCGCAAAGGGCGGCCAGGGAACGGCGTTCGACACCGGCCGCTGCGACGGCGCGGAGCGCCGCTTCCTCCAGGGCCGCGACCGCGGCTGGGAGGCCGACGCGAAGCGGGTTGGATGGGCCGGAACGGCTGCGGCCCAGGACGCGCTGGGCGTCATCCATCAGGACGCATTCGGTCTTCGTGCCGCCGCCGTCAAATCCCAAGACGCATCGCATAAGATAAGAATACGCGAGAAACTACCTCTTCATGGACTTATGGGAGGCAGGCGGAAACAGATTGTCAATAGCTGTTGGGGCTTAGGGGCCAGTTCCCGGTTAGCGCCACTCGGAACTTTGTGTGTCGCAAGGCTATACCGTTATCGGGACGCGATGTCATCATGCTGCCGGATGCTTCAGGATTTCCGCTAGGGCATGTAACCGTGCGGCGTCGCTGGGGCTTTTTGCCGTAGCGGCGGTCTGCTCTAAGGAATCGGCCATGCCTTTCAGCTTTGCGAGTTTTCCCTGGTTCATGTGCGAACTCTCTGCGCTCTGCATGGCCTTCTGCAGATCGGCGACTCGGTCTGCCGGCAAAGCCAGCGAGCGCGTCAACTGATCCAGGTACGCCTTGGCCACCACCAACTGCGCGGGCCACTCGATCTTTTGCTGGTTCTGCACATTCAGCTCGGCCACGCGAACCGTCTTCGCCGCGTCGATTTCGTTCTGCGTCAGGAACTGCGTCGGCGTCAGTTCAAAGATGTCCAGGCCGCGCGCAATCTCCGAAGCGTAGATGCGGCCGTTGTACCAGTAGGCCGACCATTCGCCGCCGAGCACCAGCGTTTTGGGATCAATCGGCCCGCGGTCGAAGTACGCAATCTCGAAAGGGTGCGCCGCGTCGGTGAAGTCCATGACGGAGATGCCGCCCTGGTACCAGGCTTGCACCTCAATATCGCGCCCGGGAACCGGGATCAGCGAGCCGTTGTGCGCCACGCAATTCTCGGTGTCGCTCTGCGCTGCCGGCAGCTTGTAATAGCTGGCCAGGCTCAGCTTGTTGTCCTTGAGACGGAAGATGGCATCCGCGCCCCACTTGTTGGGGTCGTTCGGACGGCACCGCGCCCCCAATCCGCCGCCCCACTCGTCGGTAAACACCACCTTCGACCCATCGTTGGAGAACGACGCCGAGTGCCAGTAGGAGTAATTCGGATCGTTCACCGCGTCGACGCGGGTTGGATGCACCGGGTCCTTAATATCCAGCACAATCCCGTTGCCAGAGCAGGCACCCGCCGCCAACCCAATCGCTGAATACACCGTAATGTCGTGGCACTGGTTGGTGTCCGCAGGCTTTTCCTCACCCTTGCCGTGACTGCCGCCGTTGCTCAAGCCATTCATCGCGCCCGTCCGAGGATCGATAAACACGCGAGGGTTCGACACCACCTTGGCGTCCTGCGGCGCCGCCAACGGAACCTTGATCACATCGATGCGAAACAGCGCGGTATTCGCATCCTTGTCCGGTTTTTCGCCCGAGCAGCCCGCCAGTTCTTCCGGTTGCCGCACAAACGAGGTACCCGACACATAGATATAAACGTTGTCTTTATCCTTCGGATCCACCACCAGCGTGTGCGTATGCGACCCGCGGCACGTCTGCACCGCGGCCACTTGTTTGGGGTTCTTGATGTCCGAAATGTCGAAAATCCTCACGCCCCGGAAACGGTCCTTTTGCGCCACCGGGACGCGACCTTTCTTTTTTTCCCCTGCAGCCAGCGGAGGCTCCGGCGGAAACCCCTGGGCGCCGCAATCCAGGCGTCCGTTGGGCATCTCCACCGACATAAACAGCAGGTTGCGGTACACCGATGGATCCGCCTGCCCGCCCGGGCACACCAGCGTGGTCAGCAGCGCGGCATTCGCCGGATTGGAAATGTCGTAGATATTCATGCCATAAAAGTTTCCCTGAAACACGTGGTTGCCTTGGAAGGCGAGGTCCGAGTTCGAGAAGGCCAGTTGCGCGACCGCCAGGTGCATGGGCTTCGGAATTTTGGAGATGTCCCCAATACCAAGCTGGCTAATCGTCTTCTGCACCTTTGGATCATCCGGATCCGAGGTCCCCAATTGAAACGCATCCGGCTTCTTGAGCAGCTGGAGATGCTTCATGCCTAGCGACGACTCCGCCGCGTCATACAGCCCCGGCGCCAGCTTGAAGCGCGGATCGCTGACATCCGACCCGGTCGCCCCCATCGGAAGCGGCTGAGCCGGTTCCGGCTCGAACGGGTTCTTCTCCTCCTCCTCGGGTTCCGGCGCCTTCGCGGCTGGAGCCGCGGGTGCTGGGGAGGCCGGCGCCTGCGCGCGCGTCCCGCTCACACCGAAACACGAGACCATCGCGGCCACGGCTAGATGCAAGGCAATACTGTGCACTCGGTTCATCGGTTCTCCCCTGACGGTTTTTTCTCCAACATAGACTGCATAATCCGGATTTCGGCGCGTTGCGTGTTGTCCGCATCGGTCGCGAAGTTGAAGATCTCGGCATCCTGCCCCGCGCCCGCCGTATCGAACAAATCCTTCACCATGGTTAGCGCGCCATCGTGATGCTGAATCATACCCGTTAAAAAAAGGTGGTCGAACTCCACGCCCTTGGCCTTGCGCAGAGCCTCCATTTGCTCCGGCGTCAGCATGCCGGGCATAAGCGCCATCGGCTGGCGCGACATATCCATGCCCGGCATTCCCGGCGTCGCCATGGAAAGCGATTCGCCCCGAGCCGCCAGCCACCGCCGCATAAACTTTATTTCGTCCGACTGCGAGCTGCTGATGCGCGCCCCCAGCGACCGCAAATCCTTGTTCTCCGTATGCGACGCGATCAGCGCCGTCATCTCCACCGCCTGCGAATGGTGCATGATCATGCCCTGCATGAACTCTACGTCCGCTGGGGACCTCGGCGGCAGTGTGCCCTTCGTCGACGCCGGCAGCGTCTTGCTGGGTTTGCCTGGCGCACCGGGTTGCACCACAACGGGCGTCGCAGGGTTAGTCTGCTGTGCGCGCGCCGGGGAGGAGAAAAGGCTTGTGAGAGCGCTCACGGCGAGCAGTGCGCCACACAGCGCCGCGGATGCTCTTGCGGAGTGGCGCTTGCGATTGCAGCGAACAGGGTCAAGCTTCCAGTTCCGTGCATGGCGAAAAATTTTCAGTGCTCTCACGCTAAAAAAGGAAGCGCAAAACGTACGATGAAGAAATGCGGCTCGCACCCTGAATTCAAATTGCGCGTTCTCTCCGGCCCTTCGTCTGCCGATCAAACGCGGCACGCGGCCCCAGAACTGCGCCCACGTGCACGCGGGGCCGCAGCATAGACCAAAAGTGTGGGCGATAGCAACGCTTAGAAACGACGGACGGTGGTATCAATCGAAAAACTGGAGTAAAAAGAGGCGGCAGCCGAAAGAATAAGGAGTGTCCGATGGATGCAACCCGACGCGGGTTCTTGACGACAGCGGTAACCGCCGTGGGCGCGGCGGCGACGCACAATCTCGCCTCTCCCGAGGACCATGAACACGATTCCCGCCACGAGTTGGTTCCTTCCGAGGGCGGGATGATCAGCACGCGTCTCACGCAGAGCTTTGGCATTCGCCACCCGATCGTCTGCGCGCCAATGGCGTACGTCGCGGGTGGGGCCCTTGCGGCCGCTGTATCGGGTGCCGGCGCACTGGGAATCGTCGCGGGAGGCTATGCGGGGACCCTGGGTGGAGAGCCGGATTTGGAAGCGGAACTTGCCCGGGCCAAACCAGGGAAATTCGGCGTTGGATTCATCACCTGGGCGCTGGCACGCGCGCCAAAGATGCTGACCGCGGCGCTGCGACACTCTCCCTGCTGTGTATTCCTCTCTTTTGGGGATCCTCGTCCGTTTGCGGCGGAGATTCGCGATGCCGGCGCCGCGTTGATCTGCCAGGTGCAGTTCTTGTCGCAGATCGACATGGCCCTGGAAGCCGGCGCCGCGGCGGTCGTAGCACAAGGCACCGAAGCAGGCGGGCACGGAGCAACCCGTTCCACGTTTCCGTTTGTGCCGGAAGCTGCCGACTACTTGAAGCAGCGCTCGCCCAAAACTTTATTGCTCGCCGCTGGAGGCATAGCGGACGGGAGAGGCCTGGCAGCAGCTCTCCTGCTCGGTGCGGATGGAGTGGTAGTAGGTTCGCGCCTTTGGGCGTCTGCCGAAGCGCTTACCCCCAAGGCTCACACGGACAAGGCCATCGGTAAGACCGGCGACTCGACCATTCGGACGAAGGTGCTCGACGCGCTGCGCGGGGTTCCTTGGCCGCGAGAATACTCATTCCGCTTCTTGAAAAACAAACTGACGGACGAATGGGCCGATCGAGAAGCCGAAGCGTTTCGCGCATTCGGCACGCTGTCAGCAAAGTACGTCCAGGCGCGCGCACAGAACGACTTCGATACCATCGCAGTCACCTGCGGAGAAGCTGTGGGTTTGCTAAGGGACCGCCCGGCCGCTGAATCCATAGTGAAATCGATGGCGGCGCAGGCTGCGGAGCTGCTGCGTAGAGGCGGCAATCTCAAGTTCACGTCGCCGTCTTGAGAGTTGCCGCGCTTTAGGGTCAGCCCAGGAGAAAGCCAACACCGAAACCTCCGAAGTGCTGCGGCAATTCACAACCGCAAAGAAATGATGCGGGTCTAAACAGCTCGCGGAAAAGGTAGCTTCTCTTGGGGGTCGGAGCTTTAGCTCCGACATAAAGTGCTCGCTTTTCAATGGGCTTAGCCCTGAGGAAACACTCTTAGCATTTTTCCGCAGCCTGTAAAGACGGGCGCCACTTATAATCCTGTCCGCGATGCGCATCCATCCCGTTGATCTGGCGATTGTCATTGTCTATCTGCTGGGTGTCACTGGGCTGGGAGTGTGGTTCCGGCGCGGCCAACGGCAAGCTTTGCGGGGCGATCGCGAGGCGGCCAGCCGGGATTATTTTTTGGGGGGACGCACGGCGCCCTGGTGGGCCCTGGCGTTTTCCATTGTGGCGACGGAGACTTCCACGCTGACAATCGTTGGGACCCCGGCGATTTCCTACGGCGGGAATCTGACGTTTTTGCAATTGGTGTTTGGGTACCTGGTAGGGCGGGTGCTGATCGTGTTGTTGTTGCTGCCCGGTTATTTTCGCGGCGAGTTTTTCACCGCTTACGCGCTGATCGAGAAGAGGTTTGGCGAGAAGATGCGGGCCGTGGCCGCGACCACGTTTCTGGTTACCCGGGCTCTGGCGGAGGGCGTGCGAGTTTCGGCGATTGCCCTGGTGGTGAGCGTGGTGCTGGGGACCTCGGAGCGGTTGGCGGTCGTGGTGGTGATTGCGCTCACGGTGCTGTACACGTTCGAAGGTGGGATGCGGGCTGTGATTTGGACCGACGTGGCGCAATTGCTGCTGTACTTGACGGGGAGCTTCGTTACATTGTGGGTTTTGTTGCAGCGGATTCCCGGCGGTTGGAGTGAGGTGACCCAAGTCGCTGCGGCTGCAGGACACAAATTGCAGGTTTTCGATTTCTCGTTTCACTGGGCGACGAAATATACGTTCTGGTCTGGGTTGATTGGCGGAGCGTTTCTGACCATGGCCAGCCATGGGACCGATCAGACCATCGTGCAACGGTTGCTGGCGGCGCGGGATCAGCGGGACAGCCGGCGAGCGCTGCTGGCCAGCGGCGTTATCGTGCTCATGCAATTCACCGTGTTTCTGCTGATTGGCGTTTTGTTGTATGTGTTTGCGCAGCACGCGCCGTTGATTGCCGCGGGAGAGAGGACCGATCGCATCCTGCCGGTTTTTCTTGTTCGCGAGATGCCGGTGGGATTGGCGGGGTTGCTGCTGGCGTCGATTTTGGCGGTGGCCATGTCCAATGCCAGCGGATCGCTAAATTCACTGGCCGCTTCGAGCGTGCTGGATTTCTCGCGGTGGCGCGGGCGAGCGGCGGATGCGGGGAAATTTTTGCAGGTTTCGCGCCGCATGACTTTGGTTTGGGGATTGGTGTTGATGGGATTCGGATTTGTGCGCTGGGGGCCGCTGCTGGAGACCGGATTGACGGTGGCGTCGCTGCCGTTTGGGAGTTTGCTCGGCTTGTTTTTGCTGGGGACCATCGATCGCGGGGCTAACGCGCGCGGGGCGTTGGCAGGGATGATCGCTGGACTTGCTGCGATGCTTTGCATCTTTCGATACACCCACGTGGCGTTTACGTGGTACGTGTTCTTTGGCGCCAGCGTGACGTTTCTCGTCGGTGCCGTGGTCAGCCGCACGGAGAGCAGAGCGGAGAAAGCACAACGCAGAGACGCAGAGGGCCGGGAGATTCGCAGAGGAGAGTGAATCGTGGCGTGGCGGCAGTGGGAGGCTGGACGACCATCTTCTTCCGACGTAGGGGCACGGCGCGCCGTGCCCGCAGCTGCCCACTCCGCGCCTCGGTCCGCTCGGCGAAACGTAATCGCCAGCACCCGTAGCGGCCGCCGACCGTGGCGGGCGCCTTCGCTGCACCCATCGCAACTCGTGGAGCGGACGGCGGGGGAAGAGGAATGACCGAGAAGCGGCTGGAATTAGTGCGAGGGCTGGGCGCTTGGTCTTCGGCGGCCATCGTCGTCGGGACCATGATCGGCACCGGGATTTTTCTGAAACCGGCGGAGATGGCGCGCGAGGGACGCTACGTTTCGGTGGTTTTCGCGGCTTGGATCGTGGGGGCGATCCTTTCTCTGTTTGGGGCGCTTTCGTTCGCAGAGTTGGGCGCCATGGTTCCGGAAGCCGGCGGGGAGTACGCGTATTTGCGGCGGGGGTTCGGTCCGGCGTGGGGATTTTTGTTTGGGTGGACGCACTCCATCGTCGGGCGGCCGTCGTCGCTCTCTTCGATCGCAGCGGGCTTGGTGCGGTTTCTGGGGTTTCTTTTGCCAGTGGTGGCGACCCCCATTTTCACCGCGCACATTGCCGTTCCTGGGCTGACAGGCTGGATCAAGCCGTACGATTTCGTTTTTACTTGGGCGCAGCCGGTAGCGGTGTTGTGGATCTTGCTGATGACCGGTGTGAACTATCTGGGCGTGCGGCTTGGCGGGGCCGTGCAGGTTTTCTTGACGGCGATCAAGATTGTTTCGGTGGCGATCGTGATTAGCGTGGCATTTTTTGCGCCGGCACCGGCCGCGCGCGCGCCCGATCCGATGTGGCCTGGGGCGTTAAACGCCGGCGTGTTCAGCGCGTTTCTGGCGGCGCTGGCGGCGGCGCTGTGGGCTTACGACGGATGGGAGGATCTGAACCTGGTGGGCTCCGAGGTGGAGAATCCGCAGCGAAACTTTCCGTTGGCTTTGGTGGGGGGCGTTTCCTTCGTGGCCGTGATCTATCTTTTGTTCAGCGCAGCGTGCTTGAAGATCTTGCCGTTTGAGAGCGTAGCGGCTTCCCAGCACATCGCTTCCGATGTGGTGGCGCACGTGGCGGGGAACGGTGCGGCAGCTTGGATCACCGTAGCCATGGTGGTCTCCGCGGTAGGATCGATGAATTCGTCGGTGTTGAGCGGCGCCCGGGTGGGTTACGCGATGGCGCGGGATGGGATTTTTTTCAGGATTGCGGACGGCATTCATCCGAAATATCGCACGCCGGGGCGGGCGCTGATCTTTCAGGGTGTGCTGGCGAGTTTGATGGCGCTGACGGGAACCTTCGAGGAGTTGACGAACCTGTTTATTTTTGCCGGCTGGATTTTCTACGGGCTGGCGGTGGTGGCGTTGTTCCGAATGCGGCGGACGGAACCGGATTTGCCCCGGCCGTACCGCTGCTGGGGGTATCCGTGGGTGCCCGGAATTTTTGTGGCTGGGGCGCTGGCCCTTACGGTGAATATTTGGTTGGAGCGGCCGGGACGGTCGTCGATTGGATTGCTGATGATTTTGGCGGGGTTGCCGTTTTATCGGTGGTGGAGAAGGAGTATGGCAGCAAATGAGCCGGCAAATTCCAGAACCTAACGGCGATGGCCTCGTCGGTATAACGGCAAGACCTCTGGTGCCGGTCCGGTCTCCGTGGAAAAAACCCACGATTACCTTGTTATTGAGTTTGATCTTGCCGGGCTTGGGGCAGTTGCTGAACGGCGAGCCGTGGAAGGGGTTTTTCTTCGCCGCCAGCCTGCCCATTCTGACCATTGCGGCACTCCGGGGAAGAATCGTTTTTTCGTTTTTGGGATTGGTCATCTTTTTTTTCTTCTTCAATGTTTGGAGGATATGGATTTGCGCGGATGCCTTCCGCGTAGCTCGACGAGGAACGCAACCCGAAAGGGCATTTTCGCTAACGCCGCTGACGTTTATTGTTTTTGGGTCGCTTATTATTGCCTGCGGCCTCGGCCCGTCATCGAACTATTTCCTACAGAAATTCGGGTACTTCCGAGCCTTTCGAGTGCCGTCTGGTTCTTTTTGTCCGGCTATCTGTGAAGGAGAGAGGGTTGTGACGGACATGGGTGCGTATGTGAAGTTTCCGCCCAAAAGAGGAGATGTCATTATGTTTGAGTACCACTCGGCGAAGGGCCCCCTGTTCATCAAACGCGTGATAGGTGTCGAAGGCGACGTCGTCTCCGGAACGGACGGAGCAATCCTCCTTAACGGAAGGCCTTTCGACGGGCACAGCCGGCCTCCGATTTGCGGACAGCCTGCGGAGGGACACCGGTCAGGGGAAGAACCGCGTTTTGGTCCGGTGAAGGTGCCCGCATCATCTTTCTTCGTGGTCGGAGACAATTCCACCAATAGCTACGACAGCAGGATTCCTGGATTCGGATTAGTGACCCTTGATCAGGTAAGAGGAAGACCCGTCTACATTTACTGGTCCACAGGCAAGTCTCGGATTGGATGCGCGGTAAATTGAGAACGCCTCAAACCTGCATTCAGATTTGCGAGTAGGCGGTCGGCGTCAGGATGACGTTGGTGATGTTCGAAACGATGGCCTCGAAGGCGTAGCGCGGTTGCGACGACAGGCTTTTCCACGCCGGGGAGTCGCGGAAGGCCGCCCATTTTTTGTCGCGGTCGGCCATGCTGTCGAAGCTGATCATGTACGTTAGGTTGGGCAGGCGCGAACCGACCAGCGTGTCGCCGTAGAAAACCTGGAAGATGCCGGCCTTGTCGAAAATTTCCCCCTCCGAAACGTCCATCATTTCGACTTTGCGTTTGTGGTCCTGGTCGCTGGGGCTTTCGTAGGTGCGCAGTTCGAAGACCCGGGGGCCCTTGGTGGCCGTCGCGGGTGGGAGCTTGAGCCTGGGCGTTCTTTCAAAGGCTTGCAGCAGGGAACTTTCCATGCGGTTGAAGGCGGGTGCGATGGCGGGTGCGTTCAAGAACGGGGCGCCGGCCTTGAGATAGGCGGCGTCTTGCGCCAGGCGCGTTTCCACGTTGACGAGAGTGTCCAGCGAAAGGCCGGGCAACAGGACGTAGACGGACGGCGTCTCCGGGCCGATGGAGAGATCGAACACGCCGACCGGCGTGATGGCCAGGCGGTTCAGCGCGGGTATCAGGGCGTCGCGGAAAAAATCGTCGCAGAGTTTGCGCTGCGGGCCGCTGGAGAGGTGGTAACAGCGGAGTTGGTAGAATTCGCGGCCGTTGGCGTCCGGAGAAGTGGCTTGCGGTGCGCCTTGCAACAAACCCGCGGGCGCAGCGGCGGCCAGCGTTGATGCCGTGAGCGTCGAACTTAGAAATTTTCGTCTCTGCATGGACATCCTCCGTTGGTAAGCGATTGCTGGCGTTGTTTAGACCGACGCGGCGCGCGCGGTTTTGGTTTCGCCGGAGATCGGCAGGATGGCGCTTTCGGCTTCGGGGCTGACCTCCAGGAGCGGATGGAAAACTTTGGCGAGGGTCTCGATGCCGGTAACCAGGCGCGGGCCGGGGCGGGAGAAATAGCTGTTAGCCTCCAGCGCATAGACGCGATTGTTGCGCACCGCGGGCATGGCGCTCCATTGCTCGGGCAGCGATAAGGAGAGGTATTCGTCGCGAGCCTGCTGCGCGCCGTAGCCGCACGGGGCGATCAGCAGGATGTCCGGGACGGCTTCCACCACGTCTTGCAGGGTGATGCGGAAGGACGGCGTGCGAGCGCCGCCGAAAACGTCTTCGCCGCCGGCGCGCTCGATCATTTCCGGAACCCAGTGGCCGCCGACGTAGAACGGTTGCAGCCACTCGAGGAAGGCTACGCGGGGGCGCTCCGAGGTGCTGGCGACGGCCCGCTCGATCTGGCCGAGTCGGGCGCCGATGCGCTTTAGCAGGGACTCGGCGGCGTGTCCGCGGCACGTTTCTTCGCCTACCCATAAGATGTCGCGCCACACATCGCCCAAGTCCTGCGGATTGAGGCACAGGACCTGCGGGCGCTGGGGGAAGCGGGACAGCGCGGTGGCCAGGTCATCGGGAGACGCGGCGCAGACGTGGCACAAATCTTGGGTAACGATCAGGTCGGGGGCGAGCTCTTCCAGAGCTTGCGCGTCCACGGCGTACAGGCTTTCGCCGCGGGAGACGTAGTCGCGTACCAAGCGGTCGATTTCCGCGGGAGAGGCGTCGTGCGGGATGCGGGAGTGGATCACGATGCGCTTGGTGCGGGCCCGGGGAGGGAAGTCGCACTCGTGGCTTACGCCGACGACTTCGCGGTCGAAGCCCAGGGCGAAAAGGATCTCGGTGGCTGAGGGCAGGAGCGAGACCAAACGCATGATTCAGGAGACTCTAGCATAAATGGCTCAGCAGGGAAGTGAGGGAAATGAAAGCGAAGGACAAAGAAACGGCCAATCATGCTTGAGCCGCTCAAGCATAAGCTTATACGGAATTTCAATGAAGTCCATTTAAATCAATAAGTTATGGATTTGCGCGCAAAAAACAGAAATTCATCGCCAAAAGCGAAGCAGCGGCGCCCTCGAGGTTTCTGCGTGAGGCCGTTGGGTGCTTAAGGCGACGCCGTGAAAGCGGCGCCTAAGCGCCGCACTCCATAACTACTTGTACAGCAAGTACTTGCGGCGCAGGGCGTCAAAGGAGGAGAGGTCGGACGACCAACTGGCAACGATTTCGTCAGCAGGGGTGTGGTCTTGCAGCAGCCGAATGGTTTCGGCGTTGCCCGTGAGGAGTAGGAGCTTTCCGGGGTCGAAGTCGGCGGGATAGAGCTTTCTGAGAATGGTGGCGACTTCGATGCCCATGCTCATAGCGCGCACGGCTTGGCGGTCGGTGATGCGTATGGCCACGCCGCCGCAGCGCTGGCCGCTGTAAAGCCCGACGACGGGGATGAACGGTTGAGCCGTGAAGCGCAGACCGGGCAGGTGGCGAGCGTTGAGAGCTGCGGCGACTTCTTCGCCGTTGATCCACGGGGCGCCAAATTCTTCAAAGGGGGTTTCCGTTCCGCGGCCTACCGAGACTCCGGCATTTTGCAAAATTTCCAAGCCGGGATACAAGACTGCGCCCTTCAGGGTGCGCAGGTTGGGAGAGGGGGGAATCCAACGTGCTGCGGTGCTTTCATAAAAATAATTGCGGCGCCAGTTCTTCATGGCGATGACGTGCAGATCGCAGTTGATGTGATTTTCGGCGTTGAAGAATTGGGCGAGCTCGCCGATGGTGAGGGCGTAGCGCACCGGGAGCGGATAGTAGGCGGTGAAGCTCGTTTTGTCCGGGTCGAGCATTGGGCCTTCGAGAATTTCGCCGCCGAGCGGATTGGGGCGGTCGAGAACGTAGAAAGCGATGTTGCGCTTGGCGGCTTCCTCCATGCAGTAAGCCATGGTGGAGGTGTAGGTATAGAAGCGCACGCCGGCGTCTTGGACGTCGAAGACCAGGGTGTCGATGCCTTGCAGCATGGCGTCGGTGGGGCGCAGCGTTTCGGCGTAGAGGCTGAAAATCGGGAGGCCGGTGGCGGCATCTTTGGTGGAAGAGATCCGTTCATCGTTGCGGCCTGCCAGGCCGTGCTCCGGGCTGAAGAGCGCGACGAGGTTGACCCCGGGAGCGTGGGAGAGAAGATCGACGGTGCTGCGGCCTTGGGTGTCCAGGCCGGTGTGGTTGGTGATCAGGCCGATGTGCTTGCCGCGCAGAGGCGCGAATTTTTCCGCCTCCAGGACGTCCACGCCCATCTGCACATTTCCGGGGCGACCGGAGTGTTTTTTCGTGGTGGCGGGAACGGGGGCGCAGGTCGAGGCTAGCAAGGCGACCCAGAGAACCGCCGAACCATTGCGCCGACGCAAACTAGAAAGTTGGGACACGCGACCGTCCTGTACCACACTGCTACCAATGATATTGTGGAACGCGTTGCGCGGAGCCGCGTTGTTAGGGTGATGTGCCTGTGCTATATACAAATTTGGCATCCGGGCGACGTCCGGGGGGCTCACAATTGACGAAAGGACGCAGCGCGGGCGTTCTGTCTCTAATTTGTGCCGCAACTATCCTTCTTATGGTGCACATCGCTCACAGCCAGAGCCGCGCGTCTTCCACGACGACACCCGCCGCGGGCCGCGAAAATGCCGCCAAGGGCGCGGACGAGCGGCATCTTCCTTCCGTCGACAATAAGTGGGTCGAAACGACGCTGCGCAAGATGAGCGTGGACGAGAAGATCGGACAACTACTTTTCGCCACCTACCACGGGAGTTTTACGGCTACCGATGCGGCCGCTTACGCGCAGATGATGCACGACGTCAACGATCTGCACGTGGGTGGATTCATCAATATTACGCAGGCATCGCCGCTGGGTATCGTAAAGAGCCAGGCGTATCCGACGGCGGTGCTGACGAATCAGTTGCAGGCGAAATCGAAATTGCCGCTGCTGATCGGCGCGGATTTCGAACGCGGGGCGGCGATGCGGCTGGACGAGGGCACTTCGTTTCCGACGGCGATGGCGTTGGCGGCCGCTGGGAATCCGCGCGACGCGTACACCATGGGCAAGATCACCACACTGGAAGCGCGTGCGGTGGGCATCCAGTGGATTTATGCGCCGGACGCGGACGTGAACAACAATCCGGGCAATCCGATCATTAATACGCGGTCGTTTGGAGAGGACCCGGCGCGCGTGGCGGAATATGTGACCGAGTTTATCCGAGGAGTGGAAGAGAACGGGGGGCTGGCTACCGCCAAACATTTTCCGGGCCATGGCGATACCGCCAGCGACTCGCACATCGATCTGCCGGTGATACGCGCGGACAGGGAACGCCTGGAACATTTGGAGCTGGTGCCGTTCCGGGCGGCCATTTCCGCCGGAGTCGGCAGCATCATGACCGGGCACTTGTCGATTCCCGCGCTGGAGCCCGATACCAACACACCAGCGACGCTGTCTTCGCGAATTCTCACGGATCTACTGCGCAAGGAATTGGGTTTTCAGGGACTAGTGGTCACCGACGCGATGGAGATGGGTGGGATCACGGTGCGGTTTGCGCCGGGAGAAGCGGCGGTGCGGGCGGTGTTGGCTGGGGCGGACGCAGTGCTTATGTCGCCGGTGCCGGATGCCGCGTTCGAGGCGTTGCAAGCCGCCGTGAAGTCCGGGCGGATTTCGAGCGAGCGGCTGGACGCCTCGGTACGGCGCATTCTGCAGGCTAAAGCCAGGCTCGGGCTGGAAAAGAATCGCCTGGTCGATGTGGATGCGATCAACCAGAAGTTCGGGAGCGCCGCCTGGCAGAATGATGCCCAAGATATTTCCGATCGTGGCGTAACGCTGCTGCGGGACGTGCCTCATCGCTTGCCGCTGGACGGAACCAAGCCGGGGCGCGCGCTTTTGCTGGCGTTCTACGCCGATCCAGAGCCGTATCCGGGCGAAGATTTGGAGCGCGAGCTGCGCTCGCGATTCGATTCGGTGACCACGCTGCGAGCCGACACGCGTTTCGTCAACGCGGATACGTTGAAGCTGCCGGCGCCGGATTCTTACGACGTGGCGATCCTGGCGCTGTTCGTGCGCGTGAGCGACCGCAAAGGCAACGTAGACGTGCCGGCGGAACAAGCCGCGCTGGCCGAACAACTTTTCAAGATTGGCAAGCCGGTGATTACCGTGGGATTCGGGAGTCCGTATTTGGTCGAGCGATTTCCGCAGGCGGAGACATGGATTGCGGCTTTTGGCATCAGCGACGTGGCGCAGATTGCCATCGCGCGAGCGCTGTTTGGGCAGATTCCGGTGCGTGGACATTTACCGGTCACGATTCCCGGCGTGGAGATGAAGGCGGGATTCGGGATCGAGTTGCCTGCGAATCCCATGATCCTTCAGCCCATGGATGTTCGCGGGGAAGCGTTGCTCCAGCAGGCGAACAAGGTGATGGAAGACGCGGTAAAGGATAAAGCCTTTCCCGGAGCAACGCTCGCGGTGGGATATCGAGGCAAAGTGGCGATTCACGCCTTCGGGAATCTCAGCTACGACGCCAACGCGCCCGCCGTGGATTCCCGGACCATGTACGACATTGCTTCGCTTACCAAGGTCGTCGCGACCACGACGTTGGTGGCCAAGTTGGTCGAAGGCGACTTTCCGGTGTCTCTGGACTTGGATGCGAAAGTCGAACGCTACCTTCCCGAATGGCGGACCGGCCCGTCGAGCGAAAAGGGTTTGATGAATTTGTTGGGGCAGAGCCCAGAAGCCGCCGAATGGCGCAGCAAGGTTACGGTGCGCCACCTATTGACCCACACTTCCGGATTGCCGCCGTTCAAGGAGTATTGGCGGACTTCGAAGAGCAAGGAAGATACGCTGGCGAAAATCTTTGCCGAGCCGCTCGATTATGAGCCGGGGACCAAGGAGGTGTACTCCGACCTGGGCATCATCCTGATGGCGGAAATTGTGGAGCGCTTGACCGGGCGGACTCTCGACGATCTGGCGAAAACCTATGTTTTCTCGCCGCTGGGAATGAAAGACACCATGTTCCGTCCGCCGAAGACGCTTTGGACGTGGATCGCGCCGACGGAATTTGACGGCAACCTGCGGAAGCGGCTGGTGCAAGGCGAGGTACACGACGAGAACGCCTTCGCGATGGGCGGCGTGTCCGGGCACGCGGGGGTGTTCAGCACGGCGCCGGATCTTGCGGCGTTTTGCCAGATGCTGCTAAACGGCGGCGTCTACGCACATCAGCGGATACTGAAGCGGGCTACCATCGCGCAATTCACCGCGCCACAGAAACTTTCGAACGGGACGCGCACACTGGGCTGGGCAGTGCCGACCGATGGATCGTCCAGCGGACATTTCTTCTCTGCACACAGTTTTGGCCATACTGGATTCACCGGCACCTCCATCTGGATCGATCCCGATCGGCAGGTTTTCGTGGTGCTGCTGACCAACCGAGTGCACCCCACGCGAGAAAATCAGAAGATCGCGCAGGTGCGGCCGGCGCTTCATGATGCCGTCATGCAAGCGTTGGGCTTGGCCGGAGCGTCCACAGCTCGCTGAACGAGCCTTAGTCCTTCTTGCCCTAGACGTTACTTTTAACGCGCTCCGGCAATTCGATGTCGGTGGTCTGCCGCCCATCGCAGCTATACTTTTTCGATGCCCAGTCTGCTCAAGGAGTCTCGGCGCACGGAGCATCGGAACCCCGAGTCGCGCAGACTTGACCGCTTATCGACAGAGGCGATTCTGAGGTTGATGAATCGCGAGGATCGCAAGGTAGCGATTGCCGTGGGGCGGGAAATTCCCTCGATCCGGCGGGCTGTCGACGCCATCGTGGATAGGATGGGCAACGGCGGCCGGTTGATGTACGTGGGTGCGGGCACGAGCGGGCGGCTGGCGGTTCTCGACGCCGCGGAATGTCCACCGACGTTCGGCGTTTCCCGGAACCTGGTGCAGGCGCTCATTGCGGGTGGAAGGCAGGCACTGACTGGAGCTGTCGAGGGCGCGGAAGATTCCGTTGGGAACGGCGTGCGGGACTTGCGAGCCAAGAAAGTTGGGCGCGACGACATCGTCGTCGGGATCGCGGCCAGCGGCACGACACCTTACGTGCTCAGCGCATTGGCTTTTGCGCGCAAGAGGGGCGCGACGACGGTGGCCATCACCTCTAATCGCGGGACGCCCATCGCGCGACTTGCGCAGATTGTGATCGCGACGGAAGTCGGACCTGAAATCATCGCCGGGTCGACGCGCATGAAGGCGGGGACCTCGCAGAAGTTGGTCCTGAACATGCTCTCGACCGCCACGTTCGTGCGGCTTGGGCATGTGTATGAGAACTGGATGATTGATGTGGCGCTGACCAACCAGAAGCTTCGCGATCGCGGTTTGCGCATCTTGGCGGAAGCCAGCGGAAAAGACTTGTCGGCGTCGAGACGCGCTTTGCGTCAGTCGGGACACAGCTTGCGGGTTGCTCTGGTCATGTTGAAGTGCGGCCTCAACGCGAAAAACGCGCGAGCGAGACTCGATTTGACGAAGGGGAATCTGCGGCGGGCGCTGGGGGAATAGAGAACGCATGGATAAATTTCTGATCAAGGGCGGCAAGCCGCTGCACGGAACGGTGGCGATCGCCGGGGCGAAGAATTCGGCGCTGCCGGTGATGACGGCGGCGCTGCTCACGCCCGAGAAAGTCACGCTGCACAACATTCCGAAAGTGCGCGACCTGATCACCATGAGCAAGCTGCTGGCGTTCATGTCCGCGAAAGTTTCGGTGACCGACATTCCCTCGAGCGACTACGTGATCGAAGCGGTGACGCTGAACGACGCGGTGGCTCCCTATGAGCTGGTCAAGACCATGCGGGCGTCGATCCTGACGCTGGGCCCGGCGATCGCACGCGCGGGGGTGGCGCATGTTTCGCTGCCCGGAGGCTGCGCGATTGGGGCGCGGCCGGTGGACTTGCATCTCGCGGCGCTGGAGAAGATGGGCGCGGAGATTACCATGTCCCACGGGTACATCGAAGCGAAGGTGCCGAATTACGGGCGGCTGAAGGGCGCGCACATCGTCTTCGAAAAAATCACGGTGACCGGAACGGAAAATATTTTGATGGCCGCGGTGCTGGCCGACGGGGAAACCATCCTGGAAAATTCGGCGCGCGAGCCGGAAGTGACCGACCTGGTGGTGATGCTGCGAAAAATGGGCGCGAAGATCCAAGGTGATGAAACCTCGACACTGCGGATTCAGGGCGTCGAGAAACTGCACGGCACGGAACACTGGGTGATTCCGGATCGCATCGAGGCGGGAACCTTTCTCGTCGCGGGGGCAATTACCGGCGGCGACTTGACGATCACCCAGTGCGCGCCGGAGCATCTGGGCGCGGTGATAGCCAAGATGCGGCAGGCGGGCGTGCGCATCGACGTGGTGGATAAGACCACACTGCGCGTGCGGCCGGCGGAGAAATTGGTGGGCGCCGATATGACCACCGAAGAGTATCCGGGATTCGCGACCGATATGCAGGCGCAGTACATGGCGCTGGCGACGCAGGCCGAAGGCACGTCGGTGGTGACCGAGACGATTTTCGAGAATCGCTACTTGCATGCCAGCGAGATGGTGCGCATGGGCGCCAACATCTCCATCGACGGGAGGCGTGCGGTGGTGCGCGGGCCGGCGCAACTTTCCGGCAGCGTGGTGCAGGCGTCCGATCTGCGAGCGAGCGCCGGGCTGGTGCTGGCCGGTCTGGTGGCGAGCGGGGAAACCACCATCGACCGCGTGTACCACATCGACCGCGGCTACGAACGGATCGTCGAAAAATTGAGCGCCGTCGGAGCGGACATTGAGCGGGTCCAAGGGGCGGACTGACCGCCCGAGAATTCTCCAGGCGGATTTAACATAAGCAGCGAAGCCCCATCCTTGCCCCCAAGTACCACGCGCTTTGCCTGTCCGCGGGTACTATCAGCAATTACCGCAGAAATTTGCTACAATGCGCGCCTCGCGGAAATACCGCGAGACAACGACCTGGCCGCGTAGCCGCGGCAGGGGAGGCAACAATGGCGAATACCGAACTGGTTGCCAGGCTGGATGCCGCGATTGCCGAAAAGAATTTGCTGAAGCATCCGTTTTACCAAGATTGGCAGGCGGGGAAGCTGAGCCGTGAAGCGCTGCAACTGTACGCGGCGCAGTACTACCGCCACGTCGAGGCGTTTCCCAAGCATTTGCGGGTGCTGGCCGCGCGCACGGAAGGGCCGCTGCGCGAGACGGTGATGGAAAATCTTGCCGAAGAGGAAAACCCGGAGGGTCCGCATCCGAAGCTCTGGCGCGATTTCGCCGCCGCCTTGGGAGTCAACGAGGACGACATCACCTGCTGTCCGGGGCTGCCGGGGACGCAGGCGGTGGTGACGACGTTTCGCGAGATTTGCGGGGACCGGCCCGTAGCCGAAGCGGTGGCAGCTTTGTACGCGTACGAAGCGCAGGTGCCGGAGATTGCCGCGACCAAGATCGATGGCTTGCGGCGCTTCTATGGAATCGAGCGGCCCGAAGCGCTGGCGTACTTCACGATCCATGAAGAGACCGACAAGTTGCACCGCGATGCCTGGCGAGGCTGGCTGCAGGAGCACGCCGAGGGCAGCGAAGACGAGATTGTTGCGACGGCACGGGAAGCGTTGAATGCTTTGTGGGGCGCGCTCGACGCCGTGCATGCACCCGCAGCCCGAAGCTGAAGCCTACGGCATCTTTCCTTAAGAACACCGTTGACACTGTGAGCGGCGCTGATTGATAGTCGCGAGCGAAGAGGTGCTCGGATGGGTTGGGGTGTGCGTGCGTTCTCGCGACGCGGAGTTCTGAAGTTCTTGGGATCGGTGACCGGCGGTTTGGCAATCGCCGGGTGGCCAGAAAGAAACTTAGCCGCCGGGCAAGAGTCGCCGCCGCTCAAGCCGATCGATTCGTTCACCGGGCCCGGGGCTAATCCGCACTGGAATTCCGTAGGTCCTTACGTATCCGAGCCGCAAAAGGCGCCTCTGCTTCTGCTGACCGACCGACCCGTGCAACTGGAAACGCCCAGGCATTATTTCGCGTCGGCGTTTACGCCGAACGAGGCGTTTTATGTTCGCTGGCACCTCGAAGGCATACCTAATGGCGTGGATCTGAAGAATTGGAAGCTGCAGATGGAAGGCAACGTGGCGAAACCCCTCGCGTTCAGCCTTTCCGACCTCATGCAGAAGTTCAAGAGTGTTTCTCTTGCTGCCGTCAACCAGTGCTCGGGAAACAGCCGTAGCCGTCTGCAGCCGCGCGTGCCCGGTGCCCAGTGGGGAAACGGCGCGATGGGCAATGCCATGTGGACCGGAGTACGACTGCGGGACCTTTTGAACGTCGCGGAAGTGAAGCCCGGCTCGGTACAGGTTCAGTTTCAGGGGCTTGAGACAGGCGGCGGACCGAAGGGGCTGCCGTCAAACCGATTCCTGAAATCGCTCGATCTTTCGAGCCCGGTGCTCGATGAATGCATCGTGGCATACCTCATGAACGGCGAGCCGCTGCCCATGCTCAACGGTTTTCCCGTGCGTTTGATCGTGCCCGGATATTTTGCGACCTACTGGACGAAATGCCTCTCTTGGATTCGCGTACTGGACAAGCCGGACGACAATTTCTGGATGAAGACGGCGTACCGCGTTCCGGATACGCCGCGCGGGAACACTACGCCGGAGGATGTGAAGGCCGGCACCGTCAAAACAGTTCCGATCGGGCGCATGCCGGTGCGGTCTTTCCCGATTACGCCGGACGGTGGGTCGAAAATACCCGCGGGGATGAATGTCACTTTGCGGGGCATTGCTTTCAGTGGTTACGGCGCCGTCGTTAAAGTGGATATTTCCGACGACGGCGGGAAGAACTGGTCCGGGGCAAAACTGGGCGAGAACTTTGGCCCGTACTCCTTTCGAACCTGGGAGACACCGTGGACTCCGAAGACGGCAGGGCGCTACTCGCTGATGGTGCGAGCGACGGATGAAAAAGGAAATACGCAGCCGGATGAGCCGGTGTGGAACGCCGGCGGCTACTTGTGGAATCGGGTCGAACGGTTGGAAATTGTGGCTGGCAGTGCGGAATAGGAGAGGATTTTTATGAAAGGCACGCTTCCGGCGTTGTTCCTGGCGTTGAGTGTCCCCCTGGTTGCAGCCGGAGGTTTGGGTGATGCAGTTCTGCGGAACGGCAATTACCGTCAGGCGGATATCGGGAATATTCAGCAGACTGGTCCCGCCGAGCTTTCTACAGACTCGACCTACCAAGTTTCCGCTTATCCCACGTTTGGGCCGGAATTGGCGGCTGGTGACGGTAAGCAGGAAGTGGAATCCTATTGCGCCCTGTGTCATAGCCCGCGATACATCACCATGCAGCCGCCCTTGCCTGCTGCTACCTGGGAGGCGGAGGTCGCCAAGATGAATAAGGCTTACGGCGCGCCGATTCCGGACGGGGTCTCGCAGAAGATCGTCCAGTATCTCCAGACGCATTACACTCCCGAAACTAGAAAGCGATAACACAAAAAAAAAGACCCGGCGATAGGCCGGGCCTCTTTCATTTCGTGCATGTTGCCAGAAGCTATTCGCCGGAGCCAGCGCCGGCGGCGGAGCTTCCGGTGCCGCCTCCCGCTACCTCTTTCTTCTGCTGTTTTTCGCGGGCTTCCTTGATGAGGGCCTTGCGGGAGAGGCGAACCTTGTTGCCCTCGATGGAAAGGACCTTCACGAGGACCTGGTCGCCGAGTTTCAGTTCGTCGCGAACGTCGCGGATGCGATGCTCGGAGATTTCGCTGATGTGCAGCAAGCCGTCAGTGCCGGGGAAGAGCTCGACGAAGGCGCCGAACTCCGCGAGGCGGACTACTTTGCCGAGATAGGTCTTGCCGATTTCGGCGGAAGCGGTGACGTCGCGGACCATCTGCAGGGCCGCGTCGCCGCCGGCGCCGCTGGTGGAGAAGATGTGCACCGTGCCGTCTTCCAGCACGTCGATCTTGACGCCGGTGGCTTCGATGATGGATTTGATCTTCTTGCCGCCGGGGCCGATCAGGTCACGGATCTTGTCCTGAGGAATCTTGAGCTTGAAGAGCCGCGGCGCGTAAGCGGAAATCGCGGTGCGTGCTTCGCTCAACGTTCCTTCCATGATGTCGAGGATCTGCAGGCGGGCTGTCTTGGCCTGCGCGAGAGCTTCGCGCATCATGGCGATGGTGATGTTCAGAACCTTGATGTCCATCTGCAGCGCGGTAATGCCTTCGCGCGTGCCCGCGACTTTGAAGTCCATGTCGCCGTAGTGGTCTTCCGCGCCGGCGATGTCCGTCAAGATGGAGTATTTATTTTTGTCGCCGACAACCAGGCCCATGGCGATGCCCGCGCACGGAGCCTTCAGCGGCACGCCCGCATCCATCAGAGCTAGCGATCCGCCGCAGACCGTGGCCATCGAGGACGAACCGTTGGATTCGAGAATGTCGGAAACCAGGCGCATGGCGTAGGGGAAATCCGTGTCGGGCGGCAGCAAGTTTCGCAGCGCGCGTTCGGCAAGGGCGCCGTGGCCGATTTCCCGGCGGCCGGGACCTCGCAGGAACTTTACTTCACCGACGCTGAACGGCGGGAAGTTGTAGTGCAGCAAGAAGCGCTTGAATTGATCCTGCTCGAAGAGCAGGTCGAGCCGCTGCATGTCTTCCTTGGTGCCGAGCGTGAGCGTGGCAAGCGCCTGCGTTTCGCCGCGGGTGAACAGAGCCGAGCCGTGCACGCGCGGCAGCAAGCCGACTTCGCAGGTGATCTTGCGGATGGTGTCGAACGAGCGGCCGTCGGGGCGGCGGCGGGCGTTCAGAATGTCGTCGCGGAAGATCGTCTCGCGCAAGCGCTCAAAGGCACGCTTCGCCAGGGTGCGCTTTTCCACATCTTCTTCTGGGATGGCTTTCACGATCTCGTCTTTCAGCTCATCGACGAGGTGATAACTTTCCTTCTTCGGGTGCTTTTCGGTGTCCAGCGCGTCGTGCAGCTTCGCGCCGTACTTTTTCTCGATTTCGGCGTACAGCTTGTCGTCGAACGGAAAGGGCGCGACCTTCACTTTGGTGGGTTTGATCTGCGCGTGCAGCTCGCGAATGGCAGCCACGATCATCTTGATTTGCGCGTGGCCAAACTCCAGCGCATCCACGACGACTTCCTCCGAAACTTCCAGCGCGCCAGACTCCACCATCACGATGCCTTCTTCGGATCCGGCAATCACGATGTTGAGCAAGCTGGTCTTTTGTTCGGCTACGGATGGGTTGGCCACCAGTTGCCCGTTCAACAGGCCCACACGCACCGCGGCGATGGGCGTCTCAAACGGCAGGTCTGAGCAGAACGCCGCCGCGGACGCGGAGGTGACCGCGATCACATCGGGGTCGTTCTCGCTGTCGGCCGAAAGCACCATGCTGACGATCTGGGTCTCATTGCGCCACGACTCGGGAAACAGCGGCCGCATCGGCCGGTCGATCAGGCGGGAAGTAAGGACTTCCTTCTCCGAAGGGCGGCCTTCGCGCTTAAAAAAACCGCCGGGAATCTTGCCGGCGGAATAGGTGTTTTCGCGGTAGTCCACGGTCAGCGGAAGAAAGTCGCGATCGTTGGCGGTGGGGGCCATGCAAGCGGTAGTAAGCACGACGGTATCGCCGTAGCGCGCCACGATGGCGCCGTTAGCCTGCTTGGCGATTTTTCCCGTCTCCAGAATGAGCGGGCGTCCCCCAACTTCCACGGTTACCTGATGTGGTGCCGGTGTATGCGTGTTTTCAGACATAGTTCATTTCCTTTGGCCCCGCGTTCACGCGGAGCGTTCCTGCAGAGACTTCTGTCTCCGCTTAGGTTGGAGAAGAAAAGAGATGCGAGCTAGGTTGCGAGGCGGACGAAATGAGCCGGATTACACCACGAGAGACGCCGGCCCAGTTGCAGCCGGATGCCCGACGATTCCACAAGCAGCCGCACAGCGGCATGCCGCTACACTTCGAGTGGATATTGTCACTTCGCGAAAACGCAATGGGTCCCGCTCCAGGTTCCGAGAGCGGCTACTTGCGCAAGCTAAGGCGTTCAACAATCTCGCGATACCGATCCGGGTCGCGGCGGTTGAGATAGTCCAGCAGGCGGCGGCGCTTGTTGACCATCATGATCAATCCGCGCCGGGATGCATGGTCTTTTACGTGGGACTTGAGATGCGTTGTCAGGTAGCTGATCCGCTCGCTTAGAAGCGCGATCTGCACTTCTGGTGAGCCTGTATCTTTTACGTGGGCCCGGAACTGTTCGATCAACACTGATTTAGCTTCGCTCAAGTGCCCCTCTCCGTCGTCCCCTGAATTTTCCTCTTCTCTTCGACTAATTCAGGCTAACACAATCCTTACAAAACTGTAAAGCAATCACAATAAAGCGGCAGACGACATCGAGAGAGCTTTTATTCATAGCGCAGGGCGACGATGGGATCGACGCGCATGGCGCGCCGCGCTGGGATGTAGCAGGCGGCAATCGCTACCAGCATCAAGACGCCCGCTACGCCGAGAAAGGTAAGTGGGTCGGTCGCGCTGACGCCGTAGAGCAACCCGCTCATCAGTCGAGTAAGGCCCAGCGAGGCCAAAAGCCCGCTGGCCACGCCAACCAGCGCCATTTTCACGCCGTGACTCAAGACCAGGCGCAGCACGTCGATCCGCCCCGCGCCCAGTGCCACGCGAATCCCGATCTCTTGCGTCCGTTGCCCAACCAGGTAGGAAATAACGCCGTAGATTCCCACGCTCGACAGCACCAGCGCCAAAGCGGCGAACACACCCAGCAAAATCACCGAGAAGCGCCGCGTGGCCAACGATTTGGCAATGAGATCATTCACGGTTTCGACGCCATACACCACCTGCTCCCCACTGATCTGCTCACTGGCACTGCGGAACGAGGCGATCAGCGTCGTGGTCGGAGTGTCGGAGCGAACCACCACAAACGTCCCGCCGCCGCCCGGCACCATCGCGATGTAAGAGTCCGGCATCTGCGAACAGGGCACATACATTTGCGCGCGAAGGGATTCCGTAGCGTCGAGGTCCAAGCCCCACTGATTTACGTGCCCGACCACACCGATGATTTCGGCCTTGTTGTTGGTCCTTTCCACGTTGATGCGTTTGCCCACGGGATCCTGGTCGCCGAAATACTTGCGGGCCAGAACGTCATCAATGACGACGACCGGCGGCGCGTGCTGATCGTCATGGGCGGTAAAGAAACGTCCGCGCCGCAACGGGATGCCCATCGCGTGGAGATAGCTCGGACTGACGATATAGGCCAGCGCCCAGTTCAAATCATTCTCGCTGGCTGGCTTGGGCTGGCCGTCCGTCCAGAAACGCAAGTCGTCATCGAAGCTGAAGGGAAACCCACCCCAGGATTGCGAAACAAACTGCACGCCGGGTATTGCGGCAAATCTGTCATCGAGATTGCGAACGGCGGCGCGAATGGCTTCCGGGCTGGCCGTCATCAAGGCCGGAGGAAGCGAAAGATTGAAGGTCAGCACATTGTCGGGTTGAAAGCCCGGATCCACCCGCCACAGCGCCGCCAGACTGCGGATCATCAGGCCCGCACCAATCAGCAGGACCAGCGCCAGTGCCGTTTCCAGCACCACGAATGCCCCCTGCGCGCGATGCCGCGTTCCGCTGGAGCCGCGGCCGCCTTCCTTCAGCGTTTCGTGCAGCCGCGGCTGCGACGTTTTGAGTGCGGGAACGAGGCCGAAGAAAACACCCGCAAGCAAGGAAACGCCCATGGTAAAAAACAAAACGTGGCTATCCAATCGGATTCCCGCCGAGCGCGGAAGGTCAGTTGGCAACGCCGCGAGCGCCGCTCGCGTTCCCCATTGCGCAAGAAGCAAGCCCAGCCCGCCGCCCGCAAAGGCCAGCAGGATACTCTCGGTAAGCAGTTGACGGACCAACCGCCCTTGCCCCGCGCCAAGCGCTGCCCGCACTGCGAATTCACGGGCGCGCCCGGTGGAGCGTGCCAGCATGAGGTTCGCGACGTTCACGCAAGCGATCAGCAGGACAAATCCTACCGCCCCTAGCAGCACCAGCAGCACGGGCTGCACATCGCCAACCATGTCCTGGCGAAACGGGATGAGGTTCGCGCTGATTCCTTTGTCGGTGTCAGGGTACGCTGCCGCCAGATTCTGCGTGACGCTCTCCATGTCGGCGCGAGCCTGTTCGAGGGTCACGCCGGGCTTGAGCCGGCCGATTCCATGGATACCCAGGCCAGCGCCGCGGTCGGTGAGCCCCTTATTGCTCCACTGGCCGATGCCCACGTAGACTTCCGCGGGTCGAAAGCTTCGCAGAGCGAGGTCGAAGCTCTCAGGAACGACTCCGATGATGGTGTAGTCTCTCCCGTCGAGTGTCAGCGTTTTGCCGAGCACACCGGGTGCCGCTGCAAATTTACGTTTCCAAACCCCCGCGCTGATCATCGCCAGCGGAGCGGCGCCAATCTCGTCTTCCCCGGCGGTGAGCGTGCGGCCGAGCACCGGATTCACGCCGAGCAACGCGAAGAAATCCGAGGTAATAAACCTCGCCTCCAATTGTTCGGCTTGCCCTAAACCGGTGAGGCTGAACGAATAAGCGCGGTCAATCGCCATGGCGGAGAACGTGCGGTTGTCCTTTTGCCAGTCGCGGAAATTGAGATAAGAAATCGATCCCGTTTTGAAGTTTGGTTTGCTTTCATGAAGGGTCAAGAGTTGTTCCGGATGCGGGTAGGGCAACGGATTCAGCAGTACGCCGTTGACGACGGAGAAGAGCGAAGTGTTCGCGCCGATGCCCAGGGCCAGAGTTATCACCGCAATCGCCGTGAAGCCGGGATTCTTTCGCAAGGTGCGCGCACCGAACCGCAGATCCTGCAAGAACTCCTCAAGCCAGACCCAGCCGCATTGGTCGCGCGCCACCTGCTGCACCACGCCGACGTTGCCAAACTCCCGCCGAGCCGAGCTTTCCGCCAGTTCGCGTGATTCGCCACGCTCGATGCGATCCTGCGCCGCCATTTCCAAATGGCTTTGGATCTCGTCGTTGAGTTCCTGCCTCTTGCGGTACCACGAAGGAAGTTTCATGTCGCGCCCTCCTCGCGAAACCTTACTCGTAACGCAGCGCAACGATCGGATCGACGCGCATGGCTCGCCGCGCGGGTATGTAGCACGCCGCCAGCGCGACGACTGCAAAGAGCACGGCTACCCCGGCAAAATCAAACGGGTCGGTAGCGCTCACGCCGTACAGTAAGCTGCCGAGGAAGCGCGTCAGTCCGAACGCGCTTATGAGCCCAGCTCCTACGCCCATGAGCGTGAGTGACAGCCCTTCGTTCACCACCAGTCTCAGCACATCCCGCCGTTGGGCGCCGAGCGCCAGCCTGATTCCGATCTCCCGGGTCCGTTGCCCAACGAAAAAGGAAATGACGCCGTAGATGCCGATGATTCCAAGAATCAGGGCCAGCCCGGCAAATGCACCGAACAGCCACGCAACCGATCGCGGAGCCGAGACCGCATTCGACAAGATCCCCGGCATCGCCTTCATCTCGCTCACAGGAGCTTCCGGATTCAGGGAGGCCGCCAGCCGGCGGACGGGCTCTTCCAGTTGCGATCGATCTCCAGCCGAGCGGATCACCACGCTCATTTCCGCCGGTACGCTTCCGTTCTCCAAAGTCGCGCCGGGTCCATAAGGGACGTAGAACGCCCCTTGCATCCATTCCGGCACGTCGAGCCGCAGATCGTAAGCCCGCACATCCGCGGCGACTCCAATGATCGTCGACCACTCGTTCTGCCCGAGGAGCCGCAGATGCTTCCCCACAGGATCCTGATTGGGCCAGAACTTCCGCGCCGTTTCGGCACTGACGATGGCCACGCGCGGATTTCCGGTGGTATCCGCTTCGGCGAATTCCCGCCCGCGCAGAATCGGAATGCCCATGGTGCGGAAATAGTCCGGGGATACGATGTTGAGCCACAGCAAAGGTTCGGGCTCGGCAGCGCTGCCCTCGTGGTTCTCGATCTTGATCGAGCGCTTGTGCACGCGTCCGCCCAGGGGAAGAGTGCTGATGAGCGCGGCTCCGTCGACGCCCGGCAGCGCGCGCGCCTGGCTCACGAGATCGCGATAGAAAGAAAAGCAGCGGCCCGGGTCGTCGCAATAGGATTCGTTGGGAGTGATCCTGGCCGTCAGCACGTTTTCGGAGCGGAACCCGGGGGCGACATGCGACAGCGCCCAAAGGCTGCGAATCAGGAGCCCGGCCCCGCAAACCAGCAGCACGGCGAGCGCAAGTTCCCCGACTACCAACGCGCCGCGAAGGCGGCCGGAAGCCAGTGTCGTGCCTCGCGCCCCCGACTTCAGCGTTCCGGTCAGCTCAGTGCGTGACGATTGCAGAGCCGGTGCGACTCCCGAAACAATGCCGGTGAGAATGGCCAGCGCCGCGGTGAACACCAGAACGCGCCAATCCACCGCCACATCCGCCAACCGCGGCATGTCCGCCGGAAGGGCTGATTTCAGCAGCGACAAGCCGGCGGACGCCAAGGCCAGCCCCAGCGCCCCGCCCACCGCGGCCATTAGCACGCTCTCGGTCAGCAACTGCCGAATGATTCTGTGTCGGGGCGCACCCAGCGAAGAACGAATCGCAATCTCTTTTTCGCGGACCGCTCCGCGCGCCAGCGTGAGGTTGGCCACATTGGCGCAAGCAATCAGCAGAACCAGCGCAACCGCGGCCAGCAGGATCAGCAGCCGCGTTCGCACGTCGCTCGCCAGTCCGCTCTGCAACGAGACGGCGGAGACTTCCGCATTCCAGTTCGCCGGCATCGGCCACGGAAACATCGCGCGCACCTGCGATTGCAGCACACGAATTTCTGCAGCAGCCTGATCGATTGTCGCTCCAGGACGCAGCCGACCGACCAGCGGCATAAAGTCGCCCGCCCAGTAGCCCGCTTCGTTGCGCGGGTCGATGTCGAGCGGAATCCAAACCTGCGTTTGCGGCGACGAAAAACGAAAATCGCCGGGCATCACGCCAACGACCTGCCGGGGAACGCCCTCCAGATTGATCCAATGCCCGACGATGGCCGGATCGGAAGCAAAACGTTGCTGCCACACCGAGTGGCTCAGAACCACGAAATGGTTTTGGCCGGCGAGGTCTTCGCCGGAAAGAAAGGTCCTGCCGAACTCCGCCTGCGAGCCCAACGTCGAGAAAAACTCCGCGGAAACCAGCGTGCCTGTCAGGCGAACCGGCTCGCCGAGTCCGGTGAGGTTGAACTCGTATCCCTCCATGTACGCCGCGATGTTCATCGCGTGCGCGCGTTCCCGCAGGGCGGCGAACGCGCCCTTCGGATAAGTTCCCGTCACGCTGACCAGCTGTTCCGAGTGAGAGTAGGGAAGCGGCCGCAGCAAAACTCCGCTTACCAGACTAAAGATCGCCGTGTTGGCCCCGATGCCCAAGGCCAAAGTCAGCACCGCGACTGCTGTAAAGCCGGGATTTTTGCGCAACATACGCAACCCGAAGCGCAGATCCTGCAACAACTCTTCCAGCCACGCCGATCCCCACTGATCCCGCGTGACGTGCTCCACCAACGCGGCGTTGCCGAATTCCCGGCGCGCGGAGCGTTCGGCATCCGCAGGCGATTCGCCGCGTTCGATGCGCTCGCGCTTGGCCATTTCCAAATGACCGTTGATTTCTTGTTCGAGCTGTTCTTGCTGGTTGCGTCGCCAAAGAGGCAATCTCACCGTTCGTTCTCCTTAAGGGAACGCCGCAGACTACTCGTAACGCAAAGCCACAACCGGATCGACACGCATCGCCCGCCGAGCGGGAATGTAAGACGCCGCGAGGGCAATGAACACCAGCAGAACGGCCACGACGAAGTAGGTGAAAGGATCGGCAGCTCCGACGCCATAGAGCAAGCTGGCCATCAGGCGCGTCAGCAGCAGTGCGCCGATCAATCCAATGGCCACGCCAACGACCGCAAGCCTCGCGCCATGCCCAACGACCAGCAACAAAACCTGCTTGCGTTTGGCACCCAGCGCCATGCGAATACCGATTTCCCGTGTCCGTTGCGCCACGGAGTAAGAAATGACGCCATACACGCCCACAGCTCCCAGAATTACCGCCAGCGCGGCAAAAATAGAAAACAGTGAAGCCGTCGACCGCGGCCCCGCCACCGCTTCGGAAAGCCACCCGTGCAAAGTTCCGATCTGCGTGACCGGCACATCGCTGTTCAACCCGGACACCACTTCTTGCAACTCTCGTCCCAGTTGCGTCGATTCTTCTGCCGTGCGAATCACCAGCGTCAATTCCGCAGGTGCCGCCTCCGGGCCGCTGCCACGGATGGCATGCGGGCCATATGGCGTGTAGATTTCTCCGTCCAGCCATTCCGGCAGGTTCTGCGTCATGCTGTTTTCGCGCACATCTCCCACCACGCCCACCACCGTCCACCAATCGTTGAGCCAGCGTGGCTTGATATGCTGACCCAGGGGATCTTTGCCCGGCCAGAAACGTTCGGCCGCGGACTTGGTTACCAACATCACTCGCGGTGCGCTCGCCGCCGTATCCGCCTCGCCAAACCCGCGCCCCTGCAGCAACGGTATTCGCATCAGTTGCAAATATTCTGGCGTGACCACCCGCTCCATGAACATCGGCACATGCGCCCCGGGAGCCACCGCGTACCCCGAGACATCCGACGGAATGGTTTCCCATGCCCCGCTCAGCGGCAGTCCGTTCACCGCCGCCGCATCTTTCACGCCCGGCAGGGATCGCACCCGCTCCAGCAGGCCGGTGTAAAACGCTTGGCAGCGCCCCGCGACTTCACAGAAGGACTGATTCGGAGTGATGCGCGCCGTGAGAATGTACTCCGGCCGGAAGCCCGGGTTGGCGTTGGACAAATTCCACAAGCTCCTCACCAGCAGGCCGGCGGCGACCACCAGCACCACGGAGAGCGCCACTTCGCCCATCACCAGCGTGCTGCGCAGCCGGTGGCTGCCTGCGGCGCCGCGGTCGCTGCCGGTCTTGAGCGCCTTGGTCAGATCGACCTTCGAGGCGCCCACGGCCGGCACCAGCCCGAAAACGATTCCCGTCAAAACAGAAAGCAGCGCCGTGAACAAAAGAACCCGCGTGTCCACGGCCACATCCGCGAGACGCGGCAGGTCCGCGGGGAGCATGGCCTTGAGGATCGAAAGACCGTACTTTGCCGCGACCAGCCCGAGCGTCCCCCCGATCACCGACATCAGCACGCTCTCCGTAACCAGTTGGCGAGCGATTCGCCACCGTCCGGCGCCCAGCGCGGTACGCAGGGCGATTTCCTTCTGCCGCGTGGCCGCGCGCGCCAGCAACAGGTTCGCGACGTTGGCGCAGGCAATCAACAGCAACAGTCCGACGGCGCCAAGCAGAATCAGCAGTCTGGCACGTACATCACCCACTATCGCTTCCTGCAGCGGGATGACGCTCGCTTTCACAAAGGAGTTGTCGGGCATGGGCCACGCGAACGCGGACAGAACGCGCGGGCGAAGCTGCGCTAGCTCCGTGCGCGCCTCCTCCGGCGTGGCTCCCGGACGCAATCGCGCGTTCACCGGCATGTAACTGTCGCCCCAATAATTGCCAATCTTTCGCGGGTCCAGGTCCAGGGGCACCCACATTTCCGTTTTGGGTGAAGGGTAACGAAAATCGGCGGGCATCACGCCGACCACCTCGCGGCTCATGCCGTCCAGCAGGATCGACTTGCCGACAATGTTCGGGTCGCTTGCGAACCGCCGCTCCCAAAGCGAATGGCTGAGGATCACGACGCTTTCTTTTCCCGGCTGATCCTCGCCCTCCTGAAACACGCGGCCCATCGCTGCCTGCGCGCCCAGGACCGAGAACCAATTCGCGGAAACGGAAGTACCGCTCAGGCGAATCGGCAGATCCGTTCCCGTCAGATTGAACTCGGTGCTGTCGGTATTGCCAATGATGTCCATCGTGCGGCTCTGGTCGCGCAAGACTACAAATGCGCCCTTCGGGTAATAAACGGTCATGGCGACTAAGCGATCGGGCTGCGGCAAAGGCAAAGCCCGCAGCAGCACGCCGTTCACCAGGCTGAAAATCGCGGTGTTCGCGCCGATCCCCAGCACCAGTGTGAGCACCGCGACCAGCGTGAATCCCAGATTGCGCCGCACCATGCGCGCTCCATAGCGCAAGTCTTGCAGCAGTTCTTCGAGCCAGATCCAGCCCCATTGTCTTCGCGTCGTGTCTATCACCAGGGGCACGTTGCCGAATTCGCGCCGCGCCAAACTCTCGGCCTCCTCGCTCGCTGCGCCGCGCTCGCGGCGCTCGTTCGCCGCCATTTTCAAGTGACTCTGAATTTCCTCTTCCAGCTGCTCGTTCCGCTTGTGCCGCCAAAGAGGGAATCTCATGCCTCACTCTCCTTCTTGTCCGGTTCGAGCACGCCCGCGATGGCGTCGGACAGTTGCGCCCAGCGCGACCTCTCGGACACCAGTTGCTTCTTGCCCGCTGCGGTGAGCCGGTAGACCCTGACGCGCTGTTTGTTGTCGGAAACCTTCCAGTCCGCGGCGATCCACTTCTGGCGCTCCAGCCGGTGCAGCGCCGGGTACAGCGAGCCGGTGTCGACCTGCAAGATCTCGCCAGAATTCGCGCGAATGGCCTGGCTGATCCCGTAGCCGTGCTGCGGGCCCCAACGCAGGGTCTGCAGCACCAGAAGATCCAAAGTGCCCTGGAGCAGTTCAATGCGGTTCTGATAGCGGTTGGCCATGATCCCCCTGGCAGTAGAGTCTCTACTTCCCTGCCTGTAGAACGTCTACAGCCCTCAAAAAGTTCCGCACGCTCGTTTCCGATTTTTCAGAAATCGCCAACTCATTGCGAAACAGCCAGTTAGCAGGAAACTTAATTTGGTCGATGGGCGGGAAGAGCGACCGCTTGTGGGACGCCCAGTCGCGGAATCGGACACCCAGCACCAGCAACCGTTCGGCGAGTACGTGCGTGGCGGCCGTCTTCGTTCCTTCGTAGGGGATGGGGCTCTGCCCCGCCCGGCGTCGGCGTCGGCACGCTATCTGCCGTCGAGCACCCAACCCTCTTCGGAGATTTGACCCCAAGGCGCGGAACCTGCATCGTATTCGCGGGGAAACGCCGGGGTGAAAAGAAAACTGCGCAAAGCGGCCACTTCTCTACTGCTGATCCTGCTAGTGGGCTTCGCCGCGCGGCTGGCTTTCGCGTGGAATCAAGCCCACAAAATTCCCGCCGCCGCTCTCGCCACCGTACCCTTCGAGAACGAAACCGGCAGCATTGCGCACTCTCTGGCTACCGGAAAAGGATTCAGCAATCCGTTTTTGCGGGACACTGGGCCGACCGCCTGGCTGACTCCCGTTTACCCATTCCTGGTTGCGGCGACCTTTAAGCTCTTCGGCATTTTCACCATCTCTTCTTTCGCGGCGCTGGTCTTTTCGAATATTCTCTTTTCTACCGCCACGTCCATACCAATTTTCTACGCCGGCAAACGCGTCGCAGGTATCGGCGCCGCGAGTGCCGCTGCCTGGCTCTGGGCTTTGTTTCCCAATGCTATCCTGTTTCCATTTGAGTGGATTTGGGACACCTGCCTCGCCACGCTTCTTGCTGCGACGCTCTTGTGGGCTACGCTGGAGTTGGCGGAGTCCGCACGTCTGCGCGATTGGTGCGGCTACGGGTTGTTATGGGGTTTCACGCTGATGACCAATCCCTCGCTCGGTTCGCTCTTGCCGCTACTGCTGGGATGGGCCATCTACCGCGCCCGCCGGCGAGCGCCGTTGCCACTCACGCGCCCGGCTCTGGCTCTAGGGCTGGCGATCTTGTGTTGTGTCCCGTGGACGGCACGCAACTACGCCGTGTTCCATAAGTTCGTCCCGTTACGTTCCAATTTCCCTCTAGAGTTGTACATCGGCAACAACGAAAACTACGACGACAAACATCCGCGCTACCCTCCGCCAATCTCCAAAGAGCGCGAAACAGTGCGCTATTTCCGCATGGGCGAAACCTTGTTCATGGATGAAGAGAAACGTAAGGCCCTGGCCTTCATCGTCTCTCACCCGCGGATGGACTTGATCCTGTTCGGTGACCGCTTCGTAGCTTTTTGGGCGGGAATCGCAAACCCGGTCGGCACCCTTCTGGCAACGGACTCGCTTCTGATTCGCGGCTTGATTCTGTGCGCCGTTCTTTCCGGTATCGGCGCATTGTGTGGAATCGCGGTGCTCGTTCGTAGGCGCAGTGTTTATGCGTTCCCGCTGGCGATATTTCCGGTGATTTTCCCCTTCTTGTACTACATTACGCACACTTCGCTTCGCTATCGCCACCCGATCGATCCGGTCACGCTGTTGCTGACGGCGATCACCCTGGAAGCGCTCTGGCGATCCGTATGGCGTAGGCGCCGAGGCCAAGTCGGCGCTACTTCTTCTCCTTGACCCAAACAATGTCGTAAGTGCGATCAAAGGTCACGAACATGACGCAGCCGTCCTTCGACGCAGGCGTACAGGTGAACCAGTGCACCGCTTTGCCCGGCATCATGGCGAAACCTCCCGCACCCAGCACCGTGTCGGCCATGCCTTCCATTCCCGTCGAGACTTCACCGCGCACCACAATCAGCTGTTCCTCCGCGGTATGGTAGTGCGGAGCCACCACGCATCCCGCGGGCGCCTTTAGAATGAAGGTAGACGGGCCCGAGGCGGGATCGCCATTTTCCAGAACGCCGGCGAGACATTTCACATCGTCATCCGCCGCAAACTTTATGGCGGAAAGCGGCCGGACCACCCCTTGTCGCGGCCCCTGAGCCGAACCCGCGGCAACCACGCACAGCAGCATCACCGCACAAGGGGTCGCCCGCAAGATCCTGCGAGTGAACGTGGGCAAGGCGTCCCGAAGTTCCTTCATCGTAGCTCCTAGCTTCGCGAACATCGCGCGCTTATCAATCTTACGGCCGCGACATGTTACGGCCCGCGCCATGTTACGACACAAATCCCGTGCCGCGGGTATAATGCGCAGCCATGATCGCATCGGCAGCTCTCGCCAAGCGTGCCCTCGGCATGTTTGACCGGGTCTTTCCCCGCTGCGGCACGATTGCGCAAGCGGTCGCCTTCAATCTCTTCTTGGCGTTCTTTCCGGGGCTCCTCGTAGCGGTGGGCCTGGCGACCAGCCGCATCGGCCGCCGAACGAATCTCTTAGGTCTCATCACCGACTTCGCCGGCTTCCTTCCGCCCGGAAGCCAGCAAATCGTCTCTGAGTTTTTGGTCAATCGCGGCCCGCAAGCCTGGAAGTGGGCCCTGGTGGGACTAGCAGGCACGCTGCTGGCCGGCTCGCAGGTCATGAAGTTGTTGATGGAGGGCATCCAGGTCATTTACGAAGACCGCGAGCGGGTGGGATTCCTCCACCGGCAGGTACGCGGCGTGGCCCTACTGCTGGTCACCATCGCCCCGTTGTTGGCGGCTTCCATACTCGGCGTGTTCGGCAAACCATTGCGCGGGTGGGTCGCTCACGAATTCGCCAAACACGAATTCGCCAGGAACGACTCCGTGCAGACTCTGTGGGCGTTCTTTCTGCACGGCACGGCCATTTTCCTGGTCATGATCTCTTTGACGGTTATTTACCGCGTGGCGCGGCCCAAAGAGACCAGCCTCGGCAACGTTCTTCCCGGCGCCATGATCGCCACCCTGCTGTGGTGGGCTGCCGACGTCGCCTTCGGCTTTTACGTTCGCAAGGTGCCCTACGGCGTTGTCTACGGAGGGCTCGCCGCCGTCATCGGTCTGATGATTTGGATGCAGCTATCCACGGTGATTATCTTCCTCGGCGCCGCGTGGAACGCAGAACTCGAGGACACCCGCAAAGGCTCGCGCGCTCGTGGCTGACCGTTCGCTGCGCGTAGAGTGCTATGCAGGCCACAAGGGCGATGAGCGCCCTGTTCGCGTGCTGCTGGATAATCAAATGACCGAAGTCAGCGCCGTCGAAGACCGCTGGTTTTCCCCCGGCTCCACCTATTTTCGGGTCCTCCTGATCACGGGCGAGCGCTACGTCTTGCGCCACGACGACGCCCAGGATCTCTGGAGCATCGAAGCGTTTCGCGCCGCGAAGAGTGACGTTTCCATCTGAATCCTAGCCCCGCGCGACACCAAGGTACCTCCGTTCTTGGTGCAAGGGCTTGCCCCTCCCGGAGCGCTTTGCTTGACACAAAAATTAACCGAATTGTGTATAGTCAAGAGACTGTTGCGAGCCGAGCAGTCCCCTTGGCATGCGATTCCGATCGTTGGAGGGCCAATTTCGCTGGAAAGGGAAGGGATGCGGCTTTTACTGAAATCCCGGTTCACTCGGCGCACGGTTAGCCTGCTCGCCACGCTCGCGCTAGCGCTCTCCGCGAGCACCGCGCACGGCCAGAACCCGCAGCCACCGCCCCCGCAAGATCCCCCCGCCAAAACCGATTCCGCCCCGGCGCAACCTGCGTCACCCGCCGCCCCGGCCGCCAGCAGCTCCTCGGAGGTTTCCACCCACGATACGCCCGCCACCTTCAAGGTGCGGGTCAACCTCGTACTCGTGCGTGTGGTGGTGCGTGACGCCCAGGGCAACGTGGTCCCCAATTTGAAGAAAGAAGATTTTGCCGTTGCCGACAACCGCAAACCGCAAGTGATTTCGAGCTTCAACGTCGAAACTCCAGACTCCCATGCCATCCCGCCAGCGGCCCCGGCCACGACCACAATTTCCGCGGACGCGGCGCCCGAAGCGTCTGCCGTAAAGCCTGGCGCGCTGCCGCAGCGCTTTGTCGCCGTGGTCTTCGACGACATCTACATGCGCTCCGAAGATGCCGTCTTTGTTCGCGATGCGGCCAGCCGCTTGTTCACCGCGCTCGCGCCCTCCGATCGTGTCGGCATGTTCACCACTTCCGGACAAGTTTCGCAAGATTTTACCGACGATCACGACCTCCTCAAGAAGTCGTTGTCGGGCATCGTTCCCCGGCCGGTTGCCGGTGGCGATGGGTTTCACGACTGCCCGGATATCAGCTACTACCAGGCCGACAAAATCATAAACTACCAGGACACCCAGGCACTCGCGGTGGCCACCGAGGATGCCGTCCAGTGCGCCTTCAACGGGGACGAGCGCCAGAGGGGCCCGGCCCAAGTCCTGGCGCAGTCCGCTGCCCAGCGCGCCACCTCTGCCGGCGACACGCAAACCGAGTATGTCTTTCGTCATTTGGAAGACGCCATGCGCCGTTTGTCTGGCATGCCCGGCCAACGCGTTATGGTTCTGGTCTCTCCAGGTTTCATTCTCACGACCTACACCCAAGAAGGTGGCGATCTCATCGATCGTGCCAACCGCTCCAACATTGTCATCAACACCATTGATGCCCGCGGTCTCTACACTCCCGATGTGTTGGGCGATATCGCCGACCCGCCGCATGATTCCATCGCAACGGCGGGCATCAAAGGCGCCTATCGCGTCGAAGCACAGTCCGCGCAGTCCGATATTCTCGCGCAGTTGGCCGACGGCACCGGAGGAACATTTTTTCACAACCGCAATGACGTAGACGCGGGGCTCCGCCAGGCGGTCGCCGCGCCGCAACTCTCTTACCTTCTCGGGTTTTCGCCCCAGAATATGAAGATCGACGGGCGATACCACACCCTGAAAGTCTCTCTCACGAACAAGCAGAAATTCCAGGTCCAAGCCCGGCACGGTTATTACGCGCCGCGCACTATCAAGGATCCCGCGGAAGCCGCCAAAGAAGAAATTCAGGAAGCGCTCTTCTCGCAAGAAGAAATCCGCGACTTGCCGGTCGACCTGCAAACCCAATTCTTCAAGCCCGACCAGGCGCAGGCGCGCCTCGCCGTGCTGACCCACGTGGACCTCAAAGGCATTCACTTTCGCAAAACCGAAGGCCGCAATCGCGACGACCTCACCATTGCTACCGCTATTTTCGACGAGAACGGAAATTTTGTGACCGGCGGCGAGAAAATTGTAGAGATGCGTTTGCTCGAACCCACCATGGACCGCCTCAGCCGCTCCGGCTTCACCGTGAAATCCAGTTTTGACATTAAGCCCGGAACCTACCTGGTGCGCCTGGTGGTCCGGGATGCCGAAGGAGCGCAAATGGCGGCCCGCAATGGCGCCGTCAACATTCCGTATTAGTGTTTTGGGGAGGCACTATGTACAAGCATCGGAAGAGCACACGCAGTTCGCTCAGTCTTCTAACCGCCGCTGCCCTTTTGTGTCTCACGCCTGCCCGCTCGCGGGCGCAGGCGCCGGCCCCGGAGCAAGCGGCTCCGGCGGCTGCGGCTCCTGCGGAGCAGCAGCCCGTGGCCATCATCAAGAAAGAGTCGCGCCTGGTCCTGGTCGACGCCGTGGTGACCGACAAAAAAGGGAACTACGTCCACGACCTGGCGCAAAAAGACTTCAAGGTCTTCGAAGACAACAAAGAGCAGCCGATCGCCAGCTTTTCGGCGGGTGCCGACATCGCCGTGCAAGCCAACGCGCAAAAGCATTACCTGATTCTGTTTTTCGACAATTCCACCATGGCCCCGCCCGACCAGATCCAGGCCCGCGGAGCCGCCGCCAAATTTGTGGAAGCCAACGCCGGACCCGACCGCATGATGGCGGTCGTAGATTTCGGCGGCACGCTGCGCATCGTGCAAAATTTCACGGCCAATGCCGACACCCTGCGCGCCGCGGTGAGCGGCGTCAAGTCCTCGTCCGTGGATCCCAACGCCACAGCGCCCGTCACCATAGCTTCCGCTTCCGCGGGGGCATCTTCGCTTAGCAACACGGAAGCCGACTATGGCGCGCGAACCATGTTGTTGGCCGTCCGCAGCCTGGCCAAGAATTTGCGCTCGGTGCCGGGCCGCAAGATGATGGTTCTTTTTTCCGCGGGATTTGCGCTGACTCCCGAGAACGAGTCGGAGCTTACCGCCACCATCGATGCCTGCAACAAAGCCAACGTGGCGATTTATTCGCTCGACGTGCGCGGCTTGGTCGCGGCGGCTCCGGGCGGCAGCGCTCGCGCGAACATTACCGGTGGGAAGACTCGCGCCGTGTCGCAGCCAGCCACTCGCGAGAACCCCTCCGGCCGCGCTCGCTTGGTATTGACGTCCTATTCCGCCAGCGCCGCCCCCGATCCGCAGCATCCCGGCGGTGGCGGAGGTGGTGCCGGGGGTGGTGGCGGGCATCCTGGAGGGGGTGGGGCGGGCGGCGGCACCGGCGGTGGCGGAGGCGGAAAAGGCGGCTCTGGGGGAACGGGCGGAACCGGGAGCGGGGGGAAAGGCGGCACCGGGACTGGCGGAACCGGTGGCAAGGGTGGGACTGGCAGCACCGGCGGCGCCACCAACATCAACAATTTTAACAATCCTTACAACAACCCTTACAGCCAGTCTCGTTCGATTATTCCGCAGCTCCCGCCTTCCACCGCCACCAACCAGCAAATCCTGGCTGCTCTGGCCGACGGCACCGGCGGCTTTTCCATCTTTAATACCAATGACCTGCTTGGCGGGCTCGAGAAAATTGGACGCGAGCAGAACGAGTTCTACATCCTCGGCTATATCCCGCAGGAAACTCCGGAAGGCAGCTGCCACACTCTGAAAGTGAAGATCGAGCGTGGCGGCACCAACGTCCGCTCGCGCAGCGGATATTGCAACGCCAGAACGGTGAATCCGCTGGACGGCAAGCCCGTCGAGAAGCAGCTGGAGCTCCACGCAGCCGGCGCACAAAGCGGGTCCATCCGCGGCGCGCTGGAAACTCCGTATTTCTATACCGGCCCGAATGTCGCGCGCGTCAGTCTGGCGATGGAGATCCCCGCGGACTCGCTGAACTTCAATAAGGATAAAGGCAAATACCACGCCAACGTGAATGTCCTGGGCATCGCCTACAAGCCGGACGGCAGCGTGGGAGCGCGTTTCAGCGACACCGTCAATCTCGATCTGGAAAAAGACGAGTGGAAGGAGTTCACCAAGACTCCCTACCACTATCAAAACCAGTTTGATGCCGCGGCAGGCACCTACAAACTTACGGTGGTACTAAGCGGCGGCGGCGATACTTTCGGCAAGTTCGAAGCGCCCTTGCAGATCGACGCCTACGACGGTAAACACTTAAGCCTCGGGGGCGTGGCGTTGACCAACTCGGCGCAGCGCATCTCGGACATTCCCACGGGCTTGGACTCCGTGCTGCTGGAAGACCGCACGCCGTTGGTCATTAAGGGCATGCAGGTCGTTCCTTCCGCGAATAATCGCTTCAAGCGCACCGATAACGTGATCATGTACACGGAAATTTACGAACCGTTGCTGACGTCTGCGACGCCGCCGCGGGTTGGTTTTGCGTACCGCGTGTTCGACCGCGCCAGCAATAAGGAAGTCTTCTTCAGCGGCCTCGGCGCCGCGGACGAATACATCCAGAAGGGCAACCCTGTCATTCCGGCAGGGATGATGGTGAAGGTCAAAGACCTGACACCGGGCAGCTATCGCCTAATGGTGCAGGCGGTAGACGCCGCCAACAATCACGCCCCGGATCGCGTCGTCGACTTCGACGTAACCGACTAACTTTGGAGTGCGGCGCTTAGGCGCCGCCTTTGAAGTGCAAGCGGGGACGCAAAACGCGCCCTAATTACGGAAAAAGTGTTTTCCTTAGGAGGCCGGGGCTTCATAGTCTGTGTGGCAACCTCAAAAACAATTCCTCAGCGGCTAAAGCCGTAATGCAAACACAGGACTTATGTCGGACCTAAAGGTCCGACCCCCAGTTGCCACACAGACTCTTCAGCCCCGGCGCAAAGTTTTGGAACGAGCGGGCTTCAGCGCCTGAAGAAAGCTTTTCGCGCCCTTTTCGCGGCCTGCCTACGCCGCGCGCCGCGAACCCGACTCCGCGACCAAACTCCTCAACACAAACCAGCAATTCGCCGGCCGCTCCGACAACCGCCGCATGAAGTATGGGCACCAGTCGGTACCGAAAGGCACGTAGACCTGCAGCGTGTGCCCGGCCGCATGAACCTCTTGCTGCAAGTCGCGCCGAATCCCATAAATCATCTGAAATTCGTACTTATTCTGAGCCAGCTTCAAGCGCCCGACTTCCGCCTTGCCGTGCGCCACCATCATCGGATCGTGCGAAGCAATCGCCGGAAAGAAAAATCCTTGCACCGCGCCTTCGAGAAGCTGGGTCGTCAAGCGTTTGTAGTTAGCATCGACGTCGCTCTTCTTTTGCAGTGCGATGCTCTTGGGCTCGCGATAAGCACCCTTCACCAAGCGGATTTTCGGTTTCAGCGGCGCCAGCCGCTGCAGATCGTTCGCGGTGCGATGCAAGTAGGCTTGCACCGCCAGCCCAGCGTTTCCCGATTCCCGCTGCACGCTCTCGAAAATATCCAGCGTCGCGTCGATGTACGCGCTGGCTTCCATGTCCATCTCGATGGTGCGGCCCAGCGCCGCGGCGCGCCGAGCGATGTCTCGCGCAAGCGATTGGCACAGATCCGTGCTCAGGTCCAAACCCAGCTGGGTCGGCTTGATGGAGATGTTCCCGGCGAGGTTTTTCGCGTGCATCTCCTCGGTCATCTGAATGTAACTGGCGCAGACTTCCCGCGCCGCCGCTTCGGTCGAAACGTTTTCTCCCAGGTGGTTCAGGCTGACGTGCCGCCCCTGCGCGCACAACTCCGCGCTAGCCGTCAGCGCCTCGCCAAGCGTCTCCCCGGCCACAAACCGCCGCGCGAAGCCATATTGCATGCCGCGCCGCGCGATAGAATTCGTCACGCTGCGTTTGGTGGACAACCAAAAAATGAAATTCCGGATGATCATCGGCCCTCAACGTTTGGACTGCGGCGGCTCGTTTACCCTGCTCGCCCTGAGCTTCGAGGGGAGTTTCGATGGGTCGCCGCCTTTCAGCGTCAACCAGGCCCAGGCGTCAAACGCCAGAGCATAAGAGTACCCGCCCACGCCGTCAAATTCGTGTCTGGTGCCGCTTACAAGAAATCGGGAGCCACTTTTTCTTCTCTAGCTGCACCCAATGTTGCGTTCACGACTGCTGATCCCCAACGTTACCCTTAGTTGCTGCGAGTTAGATCTGTCACGAATTTTTCTAAATCGAGCGCTTCTACTCCGCTAGCCACGGCCTTGGTGGCCAGGGCTGAGCGCGACTTTCCATGTACTAGGATCAGCCGCGTTGAGCGTTTTTCCAATGTGCGGCGCAAGCGGAGAAGTGGATCGGCCATGGCGGGACGGACGGTTTTTCCAGCCTTGCATTCAATGAGCCATAGTCCGGCATCCGGTTTCGGTAGAAGAAAGTCGACCTCCAGGCCCTGCTGATCTCGAAAGTAATAAAGCTCTTTCCTGGCACCTCGGCCCGCTTGGCTCTTGAGTATTTCCCCTGCGACAAAACCCTCAAACAACTGTCCTAAAAAGGGAGAGCGCTGAACCTCAGCCTCCGAGGTAATTCCCAGCAGGTAGCATGCGAGGCCGGGATCACCCCAATAGACCTTCGGCGATTTGATGAGCCGTTTCCCGAGATTTTCGAAGTACGGCGGAACAATGATGATCTGGCCCGTGATTTCGAGAACGTGCAACCACTCGCTGATGGTCGGCACGGAAACTCCGAGTGGTGCGGCAAGATCGGTCTTATTGAGAATTTGGCCGTGCCGGCTAGCCAGCAGCGCCAAAAATCTGCGAAAAGTCACTAAGTCCCGTATGTTCGTGATTGCCCGGACGTCGCGCTCCAAATAGGTTTGGAGGTAGGAAGCAAACCACAGGGCTCGAGACTTCGGGCGAGCCAGCACCTCTGGAAAACCACCGTGAAGCATATTCACCTTGGGAGTCTCCGTGACACTGAACGGCAGGAGTTGCAGAATGGCAGCCCGGCCCGCCATCGATTCGCTGATGCCCTGCATCAGTGGCGCTTCCTGCGATCCGGTGAATAGCCAACGCCCCATTTTATGGGGCGCTGCATCGACCAGCGTTCGTACGTAACTGAGGAGTTCGGGAGCATTCTGAATTTCGTCGAATAGGACAGGAGGACGTAGCTCTTCGAGGAAGGTACGTGGGTCACTGCGAATCCGTCCCTGAATGTCTGGATCCTCAAGGAGCACGTACTGAGCCTTGGGGAACAATTGGCGGAGGAGAGTCGTCTTTCCGGAGCGGCGTGGCCCTGTTACAACCACCGCTGGGAAATGCCGGGCGGCCTTCCGGACCACATTGTCCAGATTTCGAGGTATATACCGCATCTGAGTATTATAAGGTAGAACTTTATGATACTCAACACCAAGGCATTGCGCTTTTTGTCCCGAGATTCTGTATTAGTCTGTGGCAAGGCCGCGCGATGGAATTCGTCACGCCACGTTTGGTGGACAGCCAAAAGATAAAATTGCGGATGAGCATCGCCACCTTCTGCAAACGAACGCAAGAGCATACGGTTACAGGCAAACGGCGTAGCTACTGAAACTTGGCGTACTCGGTGACCGGGGACGCGCTAAAGCGCGCCCCTACAACTTGGCGTACTCCGCCTTGGCCTGCTTCAGGATGGGGATTTCGGGGTCGGCGTCCTTCCAGAGCGTGAGGAAATCCTGGTAGGCGCTTTTGGCCTTGGCGGTGTCGCCTTGCAGCGCGTAGGCGCGGGCCAGTCCCAGCCGGGCCAGTGCGCCCCATGGAAAGTTCACCACCACTCCCCGGTGGTCGATGAACTTCTGGAATTCCGCTGCCGCGGCGGTGCCGTCGTGCAGCATGAGATAAGCCTCTCCACGGATATAAACCGGGCATAGAAATACTGTGAGGACGTTTGTGGGTTGACCGAGTTCGATGGTGTTGGTCTCTTTCAATAGTTCGGCGGCCCGGTTCGGGTCTTTGCGCTGCAAAGCGACGGCTGCCCGGATGGTGGGCAGCCAGTATCTCTGCACGATCGTGTCCAGCGGAAAGGTCTTGTCGAGTTCGGCAGCCAGTTTCTCAGCCCCTGCCGTATCGCCGGCACACGCCAATGCCAGCGCCGCCACCGCTCGCACATCGCGGTTCGGGGCCAGCTTCAACGCCGCATTCGCGTCGGCCCGCGCCTGCTCGCGGTTTCCCGATTCCACTTCGCGCAGTGCCGCTGCCGCTTGATAGGATGCGGCTGACTCTTTCGCGTCGTTATGCTCGGCGGAATCCATCGCCCGGCGGGTCAGTCCGTAGGCGCTCTTCAGTTTGCCGTGCCAGCCCTCTGTATCCGCTTGTCCGGCCAGCAGAAGGTCTTCCACGCCCGGCTTGCCCACCGCAGTTAAGGCCAACTGCGCCATCTTCGCTGCATCACCCTTCAGAAATGCTAACTGGTAGCGGTTCGCGAGCAAGGCTTCGTTCTCCAGCTTGCGCTCTCCAGCTTGCTCGTACACCGCCTCCGCCTCCTCCAGCCGATTCAGGCTCGCGTACCCGTTGCCGGCATTCCCGTAGCTGATGCCACTATTTGGTTCCAAGCGCAGCGCCTCGCGGGATTCCTCCAAAGCCTTTTCGTAGTTTCCAAGGCCGTAGTAAATGTTTGCAAGGTTCCCGTAAGGAACATAGTCCCTCGGATAGGTCTGCTTCCACAGTTCGTAAGTCTGCGCCGCCTTCTCCAGTTCTCCAGTTGCGTCGAGGTAGTAGGATCCCTCGATAACGAACCGCTCCCGTTCGCTCACCTTCTCCCGCAGGTCATAGGCTTTGCGTGCATATTCCGCTGCCCGGCCAATTTCGTTCAGGTTGCTGTAGGACCCCGACATGGCGCGGTAGGCCATGCCGAACTTCGGGTCGAGTTCCACCGATCGCTTGTAGAAGGGCAGCGCGGCGGTGTCCCCTTTCGCAAACCGGGTCTTCCATCCCAAACTGAAAGCTTTCAGCGCTTCGAGCGATGGCGTGGTCGCTTCCTCGACGGGCGTAGCGTACTTCTGCACCGAACTCAGCGACTCGCCAAGATTGCCTCGCAAGCCGACCGCGGCAGCGTCCAGAGCCTTGAGCACTGCTTCCTTGCCGGTTGCTTGCTCCTGCGCTCCCGCCAGCACGTCGCCCGTGTTGCAGTTCACGGCCTTCAACCCAATGACGTACTGGCTGCCCAGCTGCGCAATGGAACCCGTCAGCATGGCCTTGCTGTGGGTGCGCTGGCAGACCTCGCGTGCCACCTCCGGCGTTAAGCGGTCCCCGCCAGGATGGCCCATGAGCTTCAAGGTTTGATTCACTTTGTTGTCGGAAACCAGCTCGAGAAACGGCGATTGCTCCAGTTGCACGAAAAGTCCCTGCTTCAGCGTGTCGTCGAAAACCGCATCTCCTGTCGTATTGTCGAAATCCGCCAGAACAATGGTGTCCTTCTCGGTGAGGGCCGTCGCGGTCCGGAGCGAACGGAAATAGAGCCATGCCCCAATGACCGCGACCAGAACCGCAGCGGCAGGAATCAGAATCTTCCACAGCCTCCCGCCCGCTGCCGCAACCTCGGCGACCCTTACCCCCTGCGATGAAGAAGGCCCACCCGGCACAGGCGAAGACCGCGATGACAACGGCTGCGGCGTGACCTGCGAGCCGCCTTGCTGCGCTGCAACCGACGACCCCGAACTCACAGGAGCCGGCCGCCCCGACTCCACATCCCGCTTCACTCGCATCAGTTCGGAACGCATTTCCGCCGCGCCTTGATAACGCAGTTCTCGGTCCTTCTCCAACGCCCGATGGATGATTCTCTCCAAATCTGCTGGCAGGCCGGGGTTCAGCCGCACGGCGGGAACGGGTGCGCGGTTCAGGATGGCCTCGAAGATAACTCCTGTACTTTCCCCACGAAACGGCAACGCGCCGGTGGCCATTTCGTATAAGACGATTCCGAACGAAAACAAATCCGAGCGTGCGTCCAGTTCTTTGGCGCGCACCTGTTCTGGCGACATATACGCAACTGTGCCGAGTGTAGACCCCGGGCTGGTCAGTTGCTCTGCACTTACGCCCTCGGTCATTTCCGCGGTAACCGTTGCACCAGAAGCACCGGCTCCGGTAAAGGTCACCTTGGCCAGACCGAAATCCAGAATTTTGGCGTGCCCGCGCTTGGTTACAAAGATGTTGGCAGGTTTGATGTCACGATGAACGATGCCTTCGGTGTGCGCGGCGTCCAGAGCATCGGCAATCTCAATCGCCAGCGTGAGCAGAACATCCGTCTCGATGGGCCTTCCGTTGATGCGGTGCTTCAGCGTCATGCCATCCAGAAATTCCATGGCGATGAAGCGTCTGCCGTCCTGTTCGCCGATTTCGTGGATGGTGCAGATGTTGTGGTGGTTGAGCGCGGAAGCAGCGCGGGCCTCCCTGCGAAAACGCTCCAAGGCTTGCGCGTCCTGCGCCAAATTGTCAGGCAAAAACTTCAGCGCTACGAAGCGCCCTAGCTCCGTGTCCTCCGCCTTGTAGACCACACCCATACCGCCGCCGCCGAGTTTCTCTACGATGCGGTAATGGGAAATGGCTTGTCCCGTTAACGAAGTGGGGTCCGTCACCGGGCACGTATCTTAGGTGGGGCTACCGGCCAAGTCAACGAAGCGGGACCGCTGGCAGTGGCCTCATTTGACGAGGCTCCATGTCGCGGCAAGGTTCGTGTAGGGGCGCGCTTTAGCGCGTCCCAGGTTGGCCGAGTCTTGACCAACGGTGCGGGAACACGCCTCTCCGAGTGTCTCCCCAGCCACAAAGCGCCGCGCAAACCCATACTGCATCCCCCGCCGCGCAATAGTGTTGGTCACACCGCGTTTGGTCGACAACCAAGAAATAAAATTGCGAATGAGCGTCGGCCCCTAACGTTTGAAGTGCGGGCTAAGCGGGGCTTTTCAGCTTCCACCAAGCCCCGGCGTCAAACGCAAGAGCATAAGAGTACGCGGGCTAGTCGTGAAATTCGATGCCCACCCATTTTGCGGCGCATTTTGGGACGCGGATGTCTGTGCCTGATCGCGCTTGGCGGCTCGGCGACGGGTTGGGCTTACACCGTAGAAAGCGGCGCCTAAAGCGCCGCACTCCAAAGGGTTAGGGCTTGGAGGGAGCGGGGGTGGCGGGTTTGGGGGGCTGGGGTTGGGAGACGGATTCCAGGTGGGTTAGGGTGAAGAGTTGGGCTTGGTCGGTTTGCACGGCGTGGAGGAAGGCGTTGTAGTCGGCGGCGCCGGTAGCGGGGATTTGGCGGCGCAGGAAATTGATTTGGCGGGAGGCGAAGACCACGTTGGCCTCGGCGGCGTAGTGGGAGGTGAAAGTGGCATAGTCGCGCTCGACGGCAGTTCCGGTGGGGCTTTCGGCGGAGACGCCGGTGGGCAAGCGCAGGGTAAGCTTGGTGTCGACGTTGAGCGGGGTACCGAGGTCGATGGGGGAGGCGGGGCTGGCGCCTTCGGACTTTTCGGGAAGATCCGGTAGGCCAAGAGCGGGGAGCAGCGCGGGGAGGCGGATGGGTTTCTTGGACCAATCGACGAATTTCGGTTGCGTGATCTCGTAGTCGATGGTGAAGGCTTGCTTGGTGGCGTTGGGGTCGGAGGCGCTGGCGGAGATGATGTTGCCGCGGAAGCCGTCGGACAGTGCCAGGAGTTGGGCTACGTCCTTCCATTTTTCCCTGGGAGATTCATGGAAGGCGAGGCGAAGGAGTAATTCGTTGTCACCGCGCATGGCGTAGTGCACTTTAGCGGTGAGGGTGCCGTCGGAAGCCAGGGAGGCCGCGACATTTACCTTCTGGGTGGCCACGAATGGCAAGGTGCGCGGGATACTGCGCCAGGGTTCTTCCGTGGTGAGATGAATCATCAGGGCGCGCTGCCCGCGAAACCGCGACGGGATTACGCCAAATGGGGCGACACCCAGGCTTAGGTCCAGCCAGCGAACGAAGCCGGGCAAGCTCACCATGGCGAGAAGATGATCAAAGGCGGAGGGACGGGGGAATCCGGAGGTTTCTTTGAGGCTTTCGTTGGAAACTAGGGCGGCGGTGGCGAGCGGGCTGTGGACCAGCGCAGCGAACAGGGCGAATTTGTCTTCGGGGGAGGCGTAGCCCGAGGACAGGATTTCGACGGGATTGCGGGTACGAAATCCGGTGGCGCCCAGGGGCAGGTCGACGATCCTGATTTTTTGGGAGACGAAATCGTAGATGGCCTCGATGCGGGCTTGCGTCGTGGCGGTGGACGGGGCCAGCGCGGAGGCCTTGGCCTCGATCTCGGGAGGAGTCGGCAGGGTGCTGCCGAGGAATTCCGCGAGGTGGTTTTTGCAGAGTTGCTGCCAGGATTCGTAGGTGGTTAGGACTACATCGGGTTCGGAAAGGGTGGCCGCTGTGGAGGGCTCGGACTTCGAGTTCGAGGAGAGCTGCCAACGATAGGTTATCGAGGGATTGGGTGCGTCGCCGGATTCATCCATTGTGGCGGCGGGTATATGCGGAGAGGTGTACAGACGAACCTTCCGGGAGGAGGGGACGCTGATCTCGAAAAGCTCCTGGATGACGATGCCGCCGCGGCTGAAGTGGTGGTCGAGCCAGAATTGAGGGGCCAGGGGGTGATGGGAGACGGTGGTGACGACGCGATACTCGAGGGTGTCGCCGGGGGCAAGGCCCAGGATGCGGACGGACTTGATGCGCACGTCTTGGTAGGCCGGGGCCTCGACCACCGCGGGATTCGGTTGGTCGGAGGTGGCGCTGGGGAGAATGTCGGCGGTGCCTCCGGTGGCGTGAGTGATGTGGACGGCGGAAATTTCGACTTGCTCGAAGGAACGGTTGTAACCGAAGCCGATGTGGGCGAATTGGCGGACGCCTAGCTCGTTGTTGATGTGGGCGCGGGTGTGGACTTCTTTGCGGGAGTCGCCGCTGGGGTCGAAACGGATGCGGGTTTCGAGGAGCTCGATTTGGGCGGGGGCTTCGGGTGGGGAGGGGGACTTGTCCGCTTGGGGAGCGGGGGGAGCTTGAGCTTGGGCGGGCTCCTGGGCGGGGGAAGGCGGCGCGAGGCACAGCACCAGCAAGGGCAACGCGAGGAAGGAGCGCAGCGGCTTGAACGGATTGAGAGAGAAGCTCACGTAAGCCAGTGTAGGGCGAGGGAGGAACGCGGTAAAGCGTGGGTTGGGTTTACGTTGCGGGGATTGCACGCGTGATACGGGGTGAGAATGCTAGGGAAAGAAGGAATTTAACACAGAGGACACAGAGCACACAGAGAGCGGAAAAGAGGGGAAAGAGAAAGGCAAGATCAACGACGGAAAACCAATTTTGGGTGGGGGCGTCTGATGTGGGTGATACAGTACGGAGTTCAAGAGTAGCGGAGGGAAAGAGTAGAAGGCTGGACGATTCAGGAGACGACGGAATGGCGAAGCTATTTGTGGCGGTGGTGGTGGCGGGGATGATCGTTGGCGCGGGAGGGTTGCGGGCGGACGACGGGGCGCCGAAGGGGCCGGGGGAGGATGGGACGTTGCCGGCGTTGGTGAAGATTGCGGGCCAGGGGGAGATGAATTCGCGCGCGTTTGAGTTTTTGACGGAATTGAGCGACGACATTGGGGCACGAGTGACCGGATCGCCTGCAGAGCGCAAGGCCGAGGAGTGGGGCGTGGCCAAAATGAAAGCGATCGGGCTGGAAAATGTGCATACCGAGAAATATCAGATTTGGAAGGGTTGGACGCGCGGGTCGGCGGAGGCGGAGGTATTGACGCCGGTGCGGCATAAGCTGCACGTGGACGCGATGGGCTGGACCGGATCGACCGCGGCGGGCGGGGCGGAAGGCGACGTGGTGGCGGTGAACCTGTTTGATCTGGACAACGAGATCAAGAATGTTTCGCGGTTGAAGGGTAAAGTGGCTTTGATCACGGCAAAAGGCAGGCCGGGCAAGGAGCTTATGTTGTTGTTCGCACAGTTTGGTGATTTCTTGCGGGTGGCTGGGCCGGCGGGGGCCATCGCGGTGATCGGGGGACAAGGCGGCGGAAAATCGGCGGGCATGAATTTGACGCATACGGGGATCTTGGGATTTAACGCGGATTTTGCGGTGCCGGTGGTGTCGATGACGGCGGAAGACCAGGGACAGCTGGAGCGTTTTCTGGAGCGGGGGATCACGCCGCGGGTGCACTTCAACGTGCAGAATGCGATGACCAGCGGGCCGGTGGAGACTGCGAACGTGGTGGGTGAAATTCGCGGCAAGGAAAATCCGGAACAAATTTTGGTGGTGGGCGGGCACCTGGATTCTTGGGACTTGTCGGAGGGAACTACCGACAATGGATCCGGCACGGCTACCGTGCTGGGGGCGGCGGACTCGATTGTGCGTTCCGGGGAACGGCCGCGGCGGACGATTCGCTTTGTGTTGTTTACTGGCGAAGAGCAAGGATTAGACGGATCGTTTGCTTATATCAAGCAGCATCAGGCGGAGATGGCGAATCATCTTGGCGATTTGGTGCTGGATGCCGGGCAGGGAGCGGTGAAGGGATTTCAATTGGGAGGACGGGACGACTTGATTCCAGCGTTCCAACCGTTCGCTAAGGCGGTGGCGAACATCGGGACTTTTAAGGTGGACGACAAAATCGAGTCGGGCACGGACACGTTGCCGTTTTCGATTGCGGGGTTGCCGGGAATTAACATGGACCAAGAGACGTCGGATTATAAATACACGCATCATTCAGCGGCGGATGCGTTGGAGGCGCAGAAGCCCGAGGTGCTGACGCAGAATTCCACGCTGATGGCGCTGGCGGCATTTTGGATTGCGGACCGTCCGGAGCGGTTGGCTACGCCATGGCCGGCGGAGCGGACCGCCAAGATGCTGCGGGCGCAACACGAGTATGAGGAACTGAAGGCCTTCCATATTTGGCCTTATGGTGACTTAGGGGCGGATAAAGGTGCCCCGCAGAACTAGAAGCGCCCCGAGGATCAGTAAAGCCCTACTTATCAATATGTTAGAGAGGATCCGGGGTTCTAAGTCCCATTTTGGAACGGGCCGGCGGGTGCTTGCCGTGAAAAAAGCGTGCTAGGCTGTGGTGACAGTGAAGGCATCATAAGGGCCAAAGAAACCTTTTCCACAAAGATTTCGACGCGCGTGTGCCGAAAGATTTGACAGGGCGCGTTCTTTTCCCTATACTTCGTTGTTTGTCAGGGGTAGTTTGCACTGATTGTGTTGGGGGAACCGCGGAAGCGGTTCGGGTAGTTGGAAGGAATATCTTCGGTCCCGGAACAAAGTAAGACGGAATGGGACAGAAGAGCGGCCGGAATGGGGCGCCAGCCCCGCAAAGCCGAGTGAGCCTCTCCGAGTCGAAGCCAGAAGAAGAGTTCTACCTTCTGGAGTGCGTACGGAGTTTCTTGCTGGTGGTATCTCCGGATTCGCAGTAGACCTTTCAGCACTGCTGTGCGCTCTCGCGCATTTTAGCTGCGCGCCTGCGAGAGCCGCGCGTTTTTCGCGTATCCATAATTTGGATGCGACGAGAGACAAAAAATACTGCGCGCGAATGAGGGAATTACTGTGCCGACGTTTTCGCAACTAGTACGCATGGGACGAGAGAAGGTCCAGGTAAAGACGAAATCGCCGGCGTTGATGGGTTGCCCGGAGAAGCGCGGCGTGTGCATTCGCGTGTATACACAGACTCCGAAGAAACCCAACTCGGCATTGCGCAAGGTAGCGCGCGTGCGGCTGACGAATTCGATTGAAGTAACTACCTACATTCCCGGCGTCGGGCACAACTTGCAGGAGCACTCGATCGTATTGGTGCGCGGCGGGCGCGTAAAGGATTTGCCGGGCGTGCGGTATCACATTGTGCGCGGGACGCTGGACGCGGCGGGAGTCGAGAATCGCAAGCAGGGACGGTCGAAGTACGGGGCCAAGAGACCGAAGGCCGCGCAGGCGAAGTAAGAAAAAGGCGGAAGTAAAGAAGTAACGAAGTAAAGAAGCAACGAAAAAGATTTTAGGAGCGATAGAGAGCACATGCCACGCAAAGGACTTGTTTTTCGGCGGACACAAGCGACCGACCCGGTCTATGCCAGCGACATCGTGGAGAAGTTCATCTGCTCGATGATGTGGGAAGGCAAGAAATCGACGGCGCAGCGGGTGTTTTACGGCGCGATGGACCAGGTGGCCAAGAAGACCAACGACGATGCGTTGAAGGTTTTCAAGAAGGCCATCGAGAACGTAAAGCCGCTGCTGGAAGTGAAGACGCGGCGCGTGGGCGGCGCGAACTATCAGGTGCCGGTGGAAGTGAATCCGTTCCGGCGGCAGTCTTTGGCGATTCGCTGGCTGTTGCAATACTCGCGGGAGCGCGCGGGCAAGACCATGATCGACAAGCTTGCGGATGAATTGATCGATGCGTCGAATGCGCGCGGCGGGGCCATGAAGAAGAAGGAAGACGTGCACCGCATGGCCGAAGCGAACAAGGCCTTTGCGCATTATCGCTGGTAAGATCGGCGGCCAGTGGCGGGAGAGATTGTGACCGAAGCAGTAGTAAATCGAGCGGCAGAGAAGAGGGCTTCTCAAGGGATTATGGGACGAGCGTTTAAACTCGAAGATACCCGCAACATCGGGATCATGGCGCACATCGACGCCGGGAAAACCACGTCGACCGAGCGGATCCTGTTCTATACGGGTGTGACCTACAAGATCGGTTCGGTGGATGAAGGCACGGCCACCATGGACTGGATGGAGCAGGAGCGCGAGCGCGGCATCACGATTACCAGCGCGGCGACTACGGCTTCGTGGGATCGTTTCGGCAAGAAATATCGCGTCAACATTATCGATACGCCGGGCCACGTGGACTTTACCGTGGAAGTGGAGCGTTCGCTGCGGGTGCTGGACGGCGCGGTGTGCGTGTTCGACTCCGTGGCGGGAGTGCAGCCGCAGTCGGAGACGGTGTGGCGGCAGGCGGACAAATACAAGGTGCCGCGCATCTGCTTCGTCAACAAAATGGACCGCATGGGCGCGGATTTCGACCATGTCATTCGCACCATCCGGCAGCGCCTCGGAGCAAAGCCGGTTCCCCTGCAGTTTCCCCTGGGCCGCGAAGATAATTTCATCGGCATCATCGATTTCATCGAGCAGAAAGTGATCGTGTGGCTGGAGGAGACGCTCGGCGCGAAATTCGAAATTTTTGACGTGGAAAAGCTTTGGGACAAATCGTTCGTAGACTCGCGGCCGGATGTGGCCGCGGCCTTGAAGGGTTCGGCGATCGACAGGAAATTTTACGACGATCATCGCAACAAAGTGATCGAATACATCGCGGAGCACGACGACGAGCTCATCGACAAGTATTTGAATGGCGAAACTCTCACGGTCGAAGAGATGCGCAAGTCGATTCGTAAATCGACGCTGGCGCTGAAGATCGTGCCGGTGCTGGCAGGCTCGGCGTTCAAGAACAAGGGCATTCAACCGCTGCTGGATGCGGTGGTTGATTATCTGCCTTCGCCGGTGGATGTGCCTCCGGTCGAGGGCATCAACCCGGATAACGACGAAACGGAACTGCGCCGCGCGGCCGACGATCAGCCATTCTCGGCGCTGGCGTTTAAGATCATGTCCGACCCGTTCGTCGGGCACGTGACCTACATTCGCGTCTATTCCGGTGTATTGAAATCCGGCAGCTACGTGTATAACCCGGCCAAGCGCTCGCGCGAACGCATCAGCCGCTTGCTGCAGATGCATGCCAACAAGCGCGAAGAGATCGAAGAAGTGTATGCCGGCGATATTTGCGCGTGCGTCGGATTGAAGAGCGTCAACACTGGCGACACGCTGTGCGACGAGCAAAAGCAGATCATTTTGGAAACGATCGATTTCCCGGCGCCAGTTATTTCCGTGGCGATCGAGCCGAAGACCAAAGCCGACCAGGACAAGCTGGGCATAGCCATGCAGCGGCTGGCGCAGGAAGATCCGACGTTCCGGGTGTCCACCGAGCCGGACACCGGGCAGACGCTGATCTCCGGCATGGGCGAGTTGCACCTGGAAATTATCGTGGACCGCATGCTGCGCGAGTATAACGTGCAGGCCAACGTCGGCCGGCCGCAGGTGGCCTACCGCGAAACAGTCCGCAAAAAGGCGGAAGCGGAAGGCAAGTACATCAAGCAGACCGGCGGACGCGGGCAATACGGACATTGCGTGATCGAGTTGCATCCGATACCCAGCTCGAGCCACGAGAACATGAAGGAAATGTCGACCGACGAGCTTGATGCGCTGGCTAAGCAAGTCGTCGGCGGGCCGGCTGGAAAATGGAAGTTCGACAAAGAACACCGGTTCCTGTTCATCGACAAAGTGGTTGGCGGATCGATTCCGCGTGAATTCATTGCCCCGATCGAGGCGGGCATTCGCGAAGCTTTGGACAACGGTATCCTGGCGGGCTTTCCGATTGTGGACGTCGCGGTGGTGCTGACCGACGGCAGTTACCATGACGTAGACAGCTCGGAAATGGCGTTCAAAATCGCCGGCTCGATGGCCTTCAAGGAAGCTTGCGGGAAAGCCAAGGCGGTATTGCTCGAGCCGATCATGAAAGTCGAAGTGGTAGTGCCGGAAGAATATATGGCCGCGGTGTTCGGGGACTTGAACGCGCGGCGTTCGCAGATTCAGGGTACGGAAAACCGCGCGGGCAGCAATGTGATTCGCGTGGAAGTGCCCCTAGCGCAGATGTTCGGCTACGCCACGGATTTGCGCAGCCGCACCCAGGGCCGGGCGACGTTCACCATGCATTTTTCGCATTACGCGGAGACGCCGCCGAATATCGCGGAAGAAGTGATCAAGAAGATCAAGGGCGGGAAGTAGTTTCGCAGGGATAAAGTTTTCGACGAAATTGTGGGTGACCGCGAAGCGGTCAACTTCGATTGAGGAGCAAAGGCGATGGCCAAGGAGAAGTTCGAGCGCACGAAGCCGCACGTGAACATCGGGACCATTGGTCACATTGACCATGGCAAGACCACGTTGACGGCGGCAATCACCAAGGTGCTGAGCAAGCACAACCCCAAG
>Ga0210403_10000107_pt1 | contig 94053 bp, 72 predicted proteins | sample IncBWC19MmetaG_FD_150863 | JGI IMG/M metagenome (GOLD analysis project Ga0210403, IMG submission 150863) | Forest soil microbial communities from Barre Woods Harvard Forest LTER site, Petersham, Massachusetts, United States - Inc-BW-C-19-M | ecosystem: Environmental > Terrestrial > Soil >...
ACAGCGGCGTCAGGTTATCGAAGAAAATCTTGTTCCGCGCGACCTCCGGATCCTCAAAATTGACCGCTTCCACCTTGATCAGCGCGAAATACCGCTCGCCATCCTTTGGCGGCCGCACTTGGCCGGAAACCGTGTCGCCCGTGCGCAAGTCGAACTTGCGGATTTGCGACGGCGAGACATAGATATCGTCCGGTCCCGGCAGGTAGTTGTATTCCGGCGCGCGGAGAAACCCGAATCCGTCCGGCAGGCACTCGAGGACGCCCTCGGAAAAGATCAATCCGTTCTTCTCGGTCTGCGCGCGGAGGATCTGGAAGATCAACTCCTGCTTGCGCATCCCGCTGGCGCCGGGGATGTTCAGTTCCTTGGCGATCCGCGCGAGGTCCGTGATGTTCTTTTCTTTCAGCTCCGCAAGGCTGATACTCATCTGATTGCTTCCTTCAACGTTTGTTTCTTTTGGCATATATCCTTAGCTTTGATGTGAAAATTGACCCTGTCTTGCGCGGCCGCGAAGCGGCCAGCGAAATTCCGGATTGTAGTTGAGGTGGTGCACCGAACTGGCCGATGAATAAATACCTGCCAGGATGGGGCAAACCAGACTTTCTCAAGCGTGACCCCGACACGGTCGGAGCCAACCTGCAACTGGCGGCAGCGCCATGCAGCAACGAGCCTGCAACCACGACAAGCGCAACTTCGGCTCTGTCGGGGCTACCCCGCGGGGCGAGGCTGGCCCAAAACAACGCTGCTCAGTTTGTCAAACTCTTATCTTTCTCGGCGCCGGGCACGAATCCTTCAGCAACGGGCGCAACCGCGGGAGGCTCAAGCGGCACAGTCGGCCGCTCCAGCGCAATCTGCAGCACTTCATCCATAGTCTCTACAAAATGGATCGTGAGACCGGAGAGGATCTCCTGCGGGATTTCCGCTAGGTCCTTCTCATTGTCCTTCGGAAGCAGTACCGTACGCAAGCCCATTCGGTGGGCCGCCAGGAGCTTCTCCTTCACGCCGCCGATGGGCAGCACTTTTCCACGCAAGGTGATTTCGCCCGTCATGGTGACGTCGCGGCGCACCGCATTTCGCGTGAGCGCGCTAACAATCGAAGTACAAATCGTGATGCCCGCCGAAGGCCCGTCCTTGGGAATCGCCCCCTCGGGCACGTGCACGTGAATGTCAATGTTGCGGTAAAAATCTTTCGGCAGGCCAAGCAGATTCGAACGCGACCGCACGTAACTCATCGCCGCCTGCGCGGACTCCTGCATCACGTCGCCGAGCTTGCCGGTGAGCGTCAGTCGCCCCTTGCCTTCCATCAACGTGGCTTCCGTGGAAAGCACGGAGCCTCCGACTTCCGTCCAGGCAAGCCCTGTCGTCAGGCCAATTTCGTTGTGCTTCTCCAGCCAGAATTCGCGGTACTTCAGCACGCCGAGGAAATCGTTCGCGTTCGCTGGCGTGATCTCCACAGTGGACGTCGCGCCGTCGGTCACCACTTTGCGCGCCATCTTGCGCGCGATATTCTGAATTTCCCGCTCCAGGCTGCGAACTCCCGCTTCGTGCGTGTAATGCCGGATGATGTGAAGCAGTCCTTCATCCGTAAACGTCAAATTCTTTTCGGTAAGACCCGTAGCTTCCCGCGCGCGCTTCACCAGGAAGCGCTTGGCAATTTCCAGTTTTTCCTGCTCCGTATAACCCGGCAGCCGCAGGATTTCCATGCGGTCCTGAAGAGGCTGGGGAATGGTATGCAGGACGTTCGCCGTGCACACGAACATCACTTTCGAAAGGTCGTATTCGACGTCCAGATAGTGATCGGAAAACGAATGATTGAGTTCCGGATCGAGCACTTCCATCAACGCCGCTGACGGATCGCCGCGAAAATCCGTGGACATCTTGTCCACTTCATCCAAAACGAAAATCGGGTTCACCGTGCCGGCCTTTTTCATCATCTGAATGATCTGGCCGGGCAGCGCTCCGATATACGTCCGGCGATGGCCGCGAATCTCCGCTTCATCGCGCACCCCCCCAAGCGAAACGCGCACGAACTTGCGCCCCGTGGCATGCCCGATGGACATGGCTAGCGACGTCTTGCCAACACCCGGAGGCCCGACAAAACAAAGTATCGATCCCTTGGGATTCTTGACCAGTTGCCGTACGGCCAGGAATTCCAGGATGCGTTCCTTCACCTTATCCAGGCCGTAGTGCTCTTCGTTGAGGATTTTTTCCGCCGCCTTGATATCGCGGATTTCCTTTGATTTCTTTTTCCAAGGCACCGCCAGCAGCCAATCCAGATAATTCCGGCTGACCGTGGACTCCGCCGACATCGGCGGCATCAGCTCCAGCCGCTTCAGCTCCTGAATCGCCTTCTCATGAACTTCCTTGGACATCCCCGCGGTATCAATCTTCTTTTTCAACTCATCAATTTCGTTCTTCTCGCCGCGCCCCAGCTCTTTCTGGATGGCCTTCAGCTTTTCGTTCAGGTAATACTCTTTTTGCGCGCGCTCCATCTGGCGTTTCACGCGCGTATTGATGTTGCGATCGACGTTCAGCTTTTCGAGTTCAATCTCCAGGATGTCGCCAATGCGGTTCAGCCGCTCGACGGGATCCACGGTCTCTAGCAGATCTTGTTTCTCATCCACGGGCAGTTGCAGATTCGCCGCAATCGTATCCGACAGCCGCGCCGGATCATCCACGCGCGCCGCCGCGATCATCGTGTCGTAATTCAGGCTCTGCGAAAGCTTGATGAATTGCTCGTAAAGGCCGGTAATCTTTTGCACCGTCTGTTCGACCTGAGGCGACGGCTCCACGCGCGCGGAAAGCAGCCGCACCGTTGCCCGGAAGAAACCCTCTTCCGCCGCAATCGAAATAGCCCGCGCACGCTCCACGCCTTCCACCAGAACCTTGATGTTACCGTCTGGCAGTTTCACGCTTTGCACGATATTGGCGAGCGTTCCAACCGCGTAAATCTCTTCCGGCTTGGGATCATCCACCGAAGCATCGTGCTGCGTGGACAGGAAAATCTTCTTGTCGCCCGCCAACGCCTCTTCCAGCGCCCGCACGCTCGCTTCGCGCCCGACGATGAACGGAGTCATCTGCTGCGGGAAGATGACCATATCGCGCACCGGCATCATCGGCACGCGCTTCAATTCCTGTTTTTCGCGAGTGAACATGAAAGCCCCTGGGTTCCACCCGTGCGCCGCAAATCAAACCGCACGGTCAAGATCGACGCTCGAGCGCTTTAGCCAGCTTTCTCGAGCAAACTCCAATTAATTTCGCGCGTGCGGACCATGTCCGCGGTAACCACGAATTCCCGCACCTTCCGCTGCATGGGAAGGTGATACATCAACTCCAGCATGAGGTCTTCGAGGATCATACGCAAGCCGCGCGCGCCCACTTTGCGCTGAAGCGCCAACTCCGCGACCGTCTCCAGTGCCTCGTCCGTGAAGCGCAGCCGCACGTTCTCGAATTCGAACAGCCGCTGGTATTGCTTCAGCAGAGCGTTCTTTGGCTCCGTCAAGATCTTCACCAGCGCGCTTTTATCCAGGTCGTTCATCACTCCGGCAACGGGCAAGCGCCCCACAAATTCCGGAATCAACCCATAGCGGATCAGGTCGCCGGGCTGCACCTGCTCGAGCAGCTCCGTGTTGCGCTTCTGCGGCGTGGTCGGCGCGGAATCCGTATGGAACCCCAGCGACCGCCGTCCCGCGCGCTTCTCGATAATCTTCTCCAAACCGACAAACGCTCCGCCGCACAAGAACAAAATGTTCGTCGTATCCACCGGCGTGAATTCCTGGTGCGGATGCTTGCGCCCGCCCTGTGGAGGCACATTCGCGACCGTGCCTTCGAGTATCTTCAAAAGCGCTTGCTGCACGCCTTCGCCGGAAACGTCGCGCGTGATCGACGGGTTCTCGTCCTTCTTCGCGATCTTGTCAATCTCATCTATATAAATGATGCCTTGCTGTGCCTTCTGCACGTCGCCATCGGCGGCCTGCAGCAGCTTCAAAATAATATTTTCAACGTCCTCGCCCACGTAACCGGCTTCGGTAAGCGTCGTAGCGTCCACAATAGCGAACGGCACATCCAGCATGCGCGAAAGGGTTTGTGCCAAAAGTGTTTTGCCCGTGCCGGTGGGCCCGATCAGCAGAATATTGGACTTGCTTAGCTCGATGTCGCCCGGCTGCTTGTTCAGGAAAATCCGCTTGTAATGGTTGTAAACTGCGACCGCGAGTTTCTTCTTCGTGCGGTCCTGGCCGATGACGTAGCCATCCAGGAATTGCTTGATCTCCGGCGGACGCGGCAGCCGCTTCGTCGGCGCGGCGGCCTGCTCGCGCTTCTCATCTTCCAGAATCGTCTGGCAGACGCCCACGCATTCATTGCAGATGTACGCGCGCGGATAGTCCGAGGGCGAACTGATCAATTTTTCGACTTGCTCCTGAGTCTTATGGCAGAAGGAGCAGCGCAAGGGTTCGTCTGGGTTGAATTTTTTCACTGGTGTGAAGGCCTCGTCTCCGCTGAGCTTGGACGGAGTCCCTATCCACTATTCTAGGCCGATTACTCCCCGGAGCAAAAGAGAATCTCCAACGGTTACTAACTTTTTGGAACTGGCCTTCTTCCCCGGCTTCGATTAGTAAAGCACTCTGCGGCGCGGAAAACTAGCGATGTTTATAAATAATTTCGTCAATCATCCCGTATTCCTTGGCTTGCTCGGGATTCATGATGTAGTCGCGCTCCACGTCTTTCTCGATTTTATCCACAGGCTGGCCGCTGTGCTTCGCCAGCAGCTGGTTGATCGTCGAGCGCATCCGCAGGATTTCCTTCGCGTGCAGATCAATGTCCGTGGCCTGGCCGCCCAGCCCGGACATCCACGGCTGATGGATCAAGATGCGCGCATTGGGCAGCGCAAAACGCTTTTTCGGCGCGCCGCCCACCAGAAGCACCGCGGCAATGGAAGCCGCCTGGCCAACGCACGTGGTCACCACGTCCGGTTTCACAAATTGCATGGTGTCGTAGATGGCAAATCCCGCGGTAATCGAGCCGCCCGGCGAGTTGATGTACAGCTGAATGTCTTTCTCCGGATCTTCCGCTTGCAGAAAGAGCATTTGCGCTGTCGCAAGGTTGGCGACGTGATCGTCAATCGGCGTCCCGATAAAAATGATGTGTTCCTTGAGCAGCCGCGAATAAATGTCGTACGCCCGTTCGCCGCGGCTGGTCTGTTCGACCACCATCGGTACAAGCGTTGTGCCGCGATACTCTGGTTCCTCGAAATTTTTCATTTGGGTGGTCGAACTGCTGGAATGTTTCACTTTGAATCGGTTGCGGCAATCGCTGCTGCCACGGTCTTGACCTTGGCGTTCTGCGCCAGCCAGTCCAGCGTTTTATCGCTGCGCAGCTTAGCTTTCATCCTATCGAGCGTGCCCTGCTTTGTCAAACGCGCGCGAATCGCTTCCGCCGATTCGCCACCATGGCTGGCCATGTGTTCCAGCTCATGAGTCACTTCTTCGTCGGTCACGTCAATGCTTTCCGCCGACGCGATGCGGTCCACGATAAGCTCCGCCTTCACGTCATCCTTCGCGCGATCTTCTTGGCGCTTCCGCAGCGTGACCCAATCCACGTTCACCGCCCGTGGATCAACTCCTTGCGCTGCCAGCGACCGCACCACGCGCTCCAGCCGCACATCCATTTGATGCTGCACCAGCGATTCCGGTACAGGGAAGTCGTGAAGCTTGACGATCTCCGCCAGAACCTTCTCGTGCAGCAATTCCTTGTGCTTGTGGTCCCGCTGGTGCTCCAGCCCTTCGCGCACTTTCTTCTTTAGCTCTTCCAGCGTGGCAGCATCGCTGACGTCCTTCGCGAAATCATCATTGAGCTCTGCAAGTTTCTTGGTCTTGATCCCCAGCACTTCCACCGCGTAATGATATTTCTTGCCCGCGAGTTTAGGATCGGGATAGTCCGCGGGATACTCCACGTCGAAATTCTTGTGCTCGCCCACGTTCGCGCCTTTCAGATTGGCATTGAACGGTTCCATCGTTTCTTCCGCGCCAATGTGGCACAGCACGCTATCCGCCTGCAGAGGTTCGCCTCCGCCTTCCGGCGTACCCAGAAGTTTCACTTGTGCAAAGTCGCCGTCCTGAATCGCCCGGCCTTCCACCGGCGCGAAAGTTGCCGCCCGCTCGCGCATGTCCTCCAGCGTCTTCATCACGTCTTCGTCGGTAATCTCCAGCGCGGGCATCTCGAATTCCAGGCCCTTGTAGTTCCCCAATTCGAATTCCGGCAGAACTTCGAACACCGCCCGGAATTTCAGCGGCTGGCCTTCGTTGAAATCCAGTTTGTCCACCTGCGGCTGCGACACTGGAGTCAGCTTTTGTTCCGTGACCGCTTGCTCCACGCGCTCCGGCACCAGCGACTGCAGCACTTCCGCCTTGATGTCATCGGCAAACTTCCGCCGGATCAGCGACACCGGAGCCTTCCCGCGCCGGAATCCCGGCACGTTCGCGATCCGCGCGAACTCCTTCGCCACGTTCTCGATTTTCTTCGCTACTTCTTCCGCGGGAATCTCCAATTCCAGCTCGCGGCGGCAACTTGCTTCGGCCATGCAACATTCCTTTCCTGGGACAACAATCCTTTGAATAAGAAGTCATTCGCTGGTCTGTAAGGCATGCTCCCCGAATTGCGGCTTCCAACAAATCGGCCGCTTGAGGCCACAAACCGCTCAGCTACGTTCAGAAGAGGCCAGACCGGTGAGAGTTCACCCTGCAATTCGAACATTCAGTATAGGCGACCGTTCGAACACCGTCAATTCATCCACGGAATGGCCCAAGGGCACAGTCCGATGGCGCGAACGATCGGGAGCCCCGTGGCCCTTTTTCGCTCCCTGGCGCATTGCAGGAGCCGCCGCCTCCACTCTCCGTTCGCTATTCGGGCATAACTACCGTTTTTTCTCTCGGTAGTGCGTCCAGCGTCGCTCGATCCAGATGCAAGTGCGCCGCGACAAGTTCCGGTGGTGTGTGCGCCAGCCATTCGGAAAGCGCCAGATCTTGATAGTAGCTGCTCTTGAACATCTCCAGGAACTTCAGGTCCGTGTTGCCGGTGTTTTCCACGTAGTGCGGCAGCGTCTTTTGAATGTAACCGACGTCCCCCGTTTCAAAATCCATCGTGCGCGCGCGGCCTCCCGTGGCAAAAACGGTCATACGACCCTTCCCGGCGTAGAAGTATTGCCACTCGTCCGCGTTTGGGTGCCAATGCAGTTCCCGAACTCCACCAGGCTTGACCGTCACGATTGCCGCGCTGGTCGTGGATATTTTGAATGTGTTTGCGTCAATGATGCGCACCTCCCCGCTTTTGGTACGCTTGGTCGGAGGATACTGCATGGTGCGAAAAGCAAAATCAATGGGAGACGGGCCGAGCTTTCCTGCCGCCTCGCGGCGATCCTCCTCTAACGGCCCGGGAACGTCGGCCTGAAAAATAAAGAGCTCTTTCTTCGGCATGTTTGCGAGAGCCTTTTGGCTGACACCAAAATTCTTCGCCACCACGTCCGGAGGCGTGTGCGCCATCCAGTCCGAGAGCAGCACCGTCTCGTATTCCGAGAAGTTGCCGTCATCAAACACCAGCAGAAACTCGCAGCCGTCGGGCGCCAGTCCCTGGATCGAATGCGGAATGCCAGGCGGGAAAAACCACAGCTCGTTTTCTTTGACGTCGGTGACAAAGCTCCGCCCATCTGCATCAATGCACGTGATCCGCGCCGTGCCATACAGCATGAACGCCCACTCCGCAGCCGTGTGCCAATGGAGCTCGCGGACCCCTCCCGCCGTCAGCCGCATGTCCACGCCGGCCAGCGTCTTGGAGACCGCCAGCTCGCGCTGCGTGACTTCCCGCGACCAGCCGCCTTCCTGAAACCGCTTGTGTGCAAACGAAAACGGATATTTGAACGTCTGCACCCCGCCGGCATCCGACGGAAGCGGAGTGTTCGAATCCGGATTTGCCGCGTCGATCGCAGGATTCGTGGGGCCCGGATCGCTCGCACTCCTGTCGGTCTTGGGCTTGTAGTCCGATTGCTGCTGTGCGGTTAATTCTTCTACCGAGAGGACGCCTGCAGCCGCTAGAGCTGCCGAGCTGACTCCCAGAAATCCCCTTCTCGTCAATGTGTCTTTCTCAGTTTCATCGCGCATGGCGATCACCTTTCTGAATCGAAATGGATTTCCCCGCAACTTCGAAATCTGACCTGGTATTGGGCTGTGCGATGCATGCAAGGCCAGAAAACACGCGCAGTAAGGGCACGAGAAGGCCTGTCCCTTCGTCAAATGAGTTTGACTCATGGACCCCATTTTGGCGCGGATTCTACACCCGCTCGCCCCGCGAAGCATGAGGAAAGAAATACCGTCCGAATTTTCCTTCTTAAATTGGGTTGGGATTCTATGCATAAAGGCTGGAACGTGGCTTACCCCGTTTATCCGGCGCTTGGGTATTATTCACACGAATCCGTGAAATCCTTGAGTCCAACCTTGCGCAGGCCCTGTAAAAGCTGTTCCACTCCAGTACGCTCGAGCGTGGCTGTTGCGGGGATTGAGCGCCGTCGCGCGTTCGGCGGCGTCACCTCTTTGGGCTCCAGTGTGACGGACATCAGACAAACCAACATCAAAACTAGTTTTCAATGGTCATAAATAAACCTCTGGTTTGAATGGGGCCGGTTCACGCAAATGGGCCTCTCTTTGACAGATCCGCTAGTGGGTGCCCGCCGCCGCTTTCGCCGCGGACTGATTGAGCCAGGTTTTGAAACGCGTCTTGCCGAGTTGCGCGTCATCGCCAGGAAGGAGTGTCCTCTCGCTAATATCCACGCCGTAGTAGCGCGCCTTCGGGTCTGCAACAACCTCGCGCGAATCCTTGTTCGCGGCCAAGTATTGCTGGCCGAGTTCATCGAGGCGAAACTTTTCCGGCCCTCCTATTTCAACGATGCCATTCACTGGCGCGCCCGCCGCGATCCGGCCCACCGCACTGGCCACATCGTCAGCCGCCATAGGCTGAATGAGCGCAGTTGGCAGGCGTACTTTGTTGCCCTCGGTGGAGAAATCCGCAATGCCCTTGACGAATTCGAAGAACTGCGTTGCGCGGATAATTGTGTAGGGAATTGAGGAAGCTTTGATCAGGTTCTCCTGAGCCATTTTTGCGCGGAAGAAACCGCTTGCGAGCAGACGTTCTGTTCCTACGACTGACAACGCAACATGATGTCCTACGCCAGCGGCTGCTTCATAGGTGAGCTGGTTACGGGTTGATGTTTCGAAGAACTTCAGCACGGCCGCGTCTTCCCAGGAAGGAGAGTTCGTTACATCAACGACCACCGACGCGCCCTTCAGCGCTTCGGCCAGTCCCTCGCCGGTGAAAGTGTTGACACCCGATTTGGGTGACGCCGCTATTGCCTCGCGTCCCTGCTCACGAAGCTTGGTGACAAGCTTTGATCCGATGAGTCCACTCCCGCCGATCACCACGATTTTCATGATTGTCACCTTCATTTCGACCGAGGTTTTTCACGACTGCCTTGGTCAGATTTCGGCCGGAAAGTCTTGAGAGACTGAGGAAGGCCCCGTAGCGTAAGGTTCAACCACGGTCGAACGAACCTCTTGAATGTGGTCAGGGAGCGCGTCGTGTAGCTGCCGATACGCTCCCGCACTCATCTTTTCGAATACGCTCTTGCGTCGACGAAGTCAATAGGCGCCAAGCGCGCTAGAATCCGAAAGAGACCCGCATGTTTGGAATCAGGATTCCCCACTTCGGCAGTCTGCAGGATACTCGGCGATAACAGCAGATTACACTCATAGAGAAAATGAATGCCGAGCAACCGGAAATTGTTCCGGTCCATAAGTCGGCCTGGGGGGAGGTTTCACCCGATTGGTACTGACAAACGCCTATCGCATCATTCCACTCCGGACTATCGGCAAGAACGAAGCCGCAAACCGGAAGTTGGTAGGCCTCCTCACTCACTTTCGGGCAGCTCGAGACCGGCTCACAATTGCGGATTGGACTACGGCAAGCCGATGCGTTGCAGGATCGCCTGGTACCGCGGCTCCTGGCTCAAGTTGCGGAATCCCGACGCCACTTTAAGGAGAACAAGTAAGCCGACGCGTTCTTCGCACGCCTTCTCTAGCCAATCCAGCGCTTGCTCCTTATCCTGCAGCGCATTCGAAATGATTGCCGCCCAATACGACAGTTGCGGCATCGAGGCTCCCTCTTTTTTTAGTTCCTCCAGGATTTGACGCGCCTCACCGGCTCTCCCGGATCCGGCATGCACGACCGCCAGCATCGCGCGCAGACTCGACCAATTCCCGGATTGTGGGAGCGCCTTTTCGACGGCGGCCAGGGCCTTCAGCAGCAATCCCTTCCGCATGTACGCGGGGGATAGAATTAAACTCGCCTGCGCGAACGAGGCATCCATCTCCAGGATCCGTTCGAACTGCTCGATGGCCCGGTCGTTGTTCCCGGCAAAATAGTTGAGGTATCCCACGTTGAAATTCATGGGCAGCGACAGTGGGTCCAGCTCCAGCGCGCAGTCTGCTTCCTGAATGGCCTCTTGCTGTCTTTGGTGCACCAGGAGCCAAAGACTAAGCCCGTAATGCGCGCGCGCCGAATGCGGACTGAGATCCACGGCGCGCCGTAAATGTTTCTCCGCGTTAACCCAATCCCAGTCGAAGTACAGGTTGATCAATCCCACCGCTAAGTGCGCATCCGAAAGCGATGGTCCCATCTCCACGGCTTTCGAAGCCGCGGCCTTCGCTTTCGAAAATGCCTCCTTCGCTGGCAAAACTCCAAATACTGCCAAAGACGTATAGCAGTCCGCCATCACCGCGTGCGCCGGGGCATACGCGGGGTCCTCTTCAATCGCTTCGCGGCAATGCTCCAGCGCCCGCCAGGAGCTTGTCGGCGTCCATTTGTTCCAGAAGTACAGAGCCCGCAGGAAGGCTTGATACGCCTCGCGGTTCACCGTGTCTCGCGCGGCAAGCTTCTTTTTTTCCTGCGGGCTCAGGTGCAGACGCATATGCTCGGAAATCTGCTGGGCGATCTCTTCCTGCACCGCAAAAATATCATCGAGTTTACGGCTGAAGTTTCCGCCCCACAAATGCGCCTGCCGGGCCGCATCCACGAGTTCGACTTTGATGGTCAGCGTGTCGGCTCGGTGCACCACGCGCCCGGCCAGCACGGCGCGCACTCCGAGCTCGCGGCCCAGCGTTATCGGATCCAACTCGCGGCCTTTGTAGCGAAATACCGTGCTGCGCGGCAACACGCGCAGTTTCGGGAGCTGCGAAAGATTATTGATGAGCATCTCCGTGATTCCGTCGCTCAGATAGTCCGTCTCGGGGTCTTGCGTCTCGTTGGCCAGCGGCAGGATCGCCAGTGAATCGATAGTCTTGGTGGCACGCGGAATCGGCGTTGCGCTGTCAGAATCCCTTTGCCTCCCGGACTCGATATCGCGTTTCAGCCGCTGCAAATCCGCCAGCAGGTCCGAAGCCGTTTGGTACCGCAAACTCCGCTGCTTCTCGAGCGCCTTTCGAACGATGGCAAGCAGCGCAGCAGGCAGTGCCGGATTGATCTGTGCGGGATTGACGGGTTCTCGATTCAAAATCTTGTCAGTAACGTCATCCACAGTAGTTCCATGAAACGCCATGCGCCGCGTGGCCATTTCATAAAGCACCGCTCCGAAACTGAACAGGTCCGTGCGCGCGTCGAGATCATCGCCGCGGATCTGCTCGGGTGACATGTACGGCATTGTGCCAAGGGCGATCCCAGAACCAGTCAGTACTTCTTCCGTGGGGCTGAGTGGTGCGCTCGAGGAACGCTGCGCGTTTGCCGCGCGAAGCCGCCCGGTCCGCGTGAACTTGGCCAATCCAAAATCCAGCACCTTGATGAGGCCGCGCCCGGTGATAAAAATGTTGGCCGGTTTGATGTCGCGGTGCATGATTCCCCGCGCATGCGCGGCTTCCAGTGCATCGGCAATTTGACTGGCGAGCTCAACCATCTCGGGAATTTGGAAACCCGATTTCAAGATGTGATGCTTAAGCGTCTGGCCGTCGAGAAACTCCATGACAATGAAGTGCCGCCCGTTCTCGGCGTCAATGTCATAGATCGTGCAGATGCGCGGATGGTTCAGCGAAGACGCTGCTTGCGCTTCGCGTTTCAGCCGCTCCAGCGCCGCCGGATCCTTCTCGAGCTCTTCGGGCAAAAATTTCAGCGCCACACGGCGGCCCAGCCGGGTGTCGTCGGCCGCCCACACCACACCCATTCCACCGTCGCCGAGCTTTTGGAGGACTCGGTAGTGCGATATGTTCTGCCCAACCATGGAGTATTTCTTCGCCATTCCCCGAAAGATGCGGCCTGGGGGAAGCGCGTTGGTACGAGATGGTAGGTCGTCCTTTCATCGAAGTCAACGAACGGCGGAGCGCATTGCGAGAAAAAACGAGGTTGCATATTTTCGTTTTCACTGGTCAATTCGGCCGATTCTGTCGCCGAAAGTTGAGTAGAATGTTCGCGAAGATTGGGAGTTGGAATTGAAGAACAGCGCAATTCTTCTGGTGCAATGCCCGGACCGCAAGGGTCTGGACGCGGCAATCGCGGATTTCATCTATTGGCATGGTGGCGACATCCTTCATTTCGAGCAACATCAGGCGGGCAGGGAACGTTTCTATCTTGCCCGCATCGAATGGGATCTCACCGGCTTCGAATTCGATCTGAAGGATTTTCCGAAATGGTTCACTCCCATCGCCGAACAATTCTCCATCCGCTGGCGCATCACAACCTCAAGCCATCGCCCGCGTGTGGCGATTTTTGTTTCGAAGTATGATCACTGTCTCGTCGATCTTCTCTATCGCCAGCGCAACGGCGAGCTGGCTTGCGAAATCCCGCTGATTATCAGCAACCACGCGGACGCCAAACGCCACGCCGATTTTCATGGCATTCCGTATCACGTCGTTCCGGTGACCAAAGAGAATAAGCCGGAAGCCGAGCAGCAGCAATTGGAGCTGCTGCGCAAAAACGAGATCGACCTGATTGTGCTGGCGCGTTACATGCAAGTGCTCTCCCCGGAATTCATCCGGCACCACCCCGAACAAATCATCAACATCCATCATTCGTTTCTGCCGGCGTTCGTCGGGGCCAAGCCGCATCATCAGGCCTTCGATCGCGGCGTAAAGCTGATTGGCGCTACGGCGCATTACGTCACCGAAGTTCTCGACGATGGGCCGATTATCGAGCAGGGCGTGGCGCGCATTTCGCACCGCGACACTTTGGAAGACCTTGTTGAAAAAGGCCGCGACATGGAACGCGTTACCCTGTCCCGCGCCGTGCGCTGGCACATCGAAAACCGCATCCTTCTCTACGGCAACAAAACCGTCATCTTCGAATAAGTCCTTTCGACTCCTCTTCAGCCCGCCGCGCTCGTGAGGTCGGCGTGGAGCAGACGATGGAACAAGTGTTCGCCCGCTTCGCGGCGGACGGACAAGCGTCCGGCTACGTACGCGCGTGAGGCGAGGCCGCGCTGGACCGAATCGCAGATGGCTTCATCTTCTTCCTGTACTTTTTCGCTGACTTTGATGCTGGCTTGATTTTTCTTCAAAGCTTTTTTGCTGATGTTCGCGAAATAGTAATCGAAGACGACGGCGCACTTGTCGACGCCGAGCGGCAAAACAAGATTTGTGTCCATCACACCCTCGTAGGCGTTGATCATGAAGTTCGGATAGATCCACAAATAAAACGCGCGGCCCTGGCGCGTGGCGGCAACGCCCGATTCGGACTTCCCGCCCGAAGACAACGGGCTGGATTGCAGGCAGGCGCGCTCGAAATTCTCGATCGTATATTTGGTGTACTCGATGACGCTGCTCAAGCCTTTGTGCGCGTGCGGGACGTGGTAGCCGCCGTCGAGATAATTGTCCACGTACACTTTCCAGTTGCAGTGCAGTGTGTAGACGCGGCGGTCGAAGTATTTTAGTTTTTTCGTGAGCTGCAGCGGCGCGACAATTCCGGGGATCGCGCCAAGAAATTCCTGAAGTGGCGCCGCGTTTCCGTCTAGATTCACGAATACGAAGTTTTCCCAGGTGTCTACTTTCACGGGCACGAGGCCGTTTTTCGCCCGGTCAAAATTCGAGACGCCCTCGAATTCCACCATGCCTTTCAGCGCGCCATCGATTCCATACGTCCAGCCGTGATACGGGCACCGAAACTGCTTCGCGCAGCCCTGCGCTTCGGTGACCACGGCAGCGGCGTGATGGCGGCAGACGTTGTAGAAGGCGCGCAATTGGCTGTCCTCGCCGCGCGCGACGACGAGCGGCTCTCCGGCGAGATCGGAGGTGAAGAAATCTCCCTTTCCGCGGACTTGGTCCGCGCGGCCGGCCACCTGCCAAGTTTTGGCGAAGACTCCCTGTTGTTCGAGTTGGCCGATGCCGGGATCGAAATACCACGGCGAGGGAATCGTCCAGGCATGGTCGAGTGGATCGTTGGGATTGTAGAGGTTGAGGATGTCGCGAACGTTTCGCTGCATGGAGTGCTCCCGAGGCTGTAAGTCTTTGTGCGCGGACCGTTTAAGGGGCCGGGAGAGTTCATACCGCGAATGGCGTGGGAAGCAAAGAGAAAACGGGACAGTGTGCGTCGGGTCATGGGTGATTCTCCATGGGTTGGCGCGCGGGGCGGGTAAAGTCGCCGAAGTTGATGGTGACGGGGGCCGTTTTCGAGGTCGGTGCGAGGTTGCGGTCGATGGCATGGTGGGAGTGGAGGAGCTGGTCGGTGATGTAGGCGAGGACGGAGGAGCGGCGGGGGGAGACGCGGCCTTTAGTGACGAGGACGAGGAGGCCGCGGGCGAGGCTTCGTTTTACGTCGAGGGCGGAATCGAATTCGGAGGCTATTTATTAGAAAGGGAGAAGAGCATAGACCCCACCGTTCATCCCGCAAAAAGCAGCGGGATGCGGCGGAAATGTCCCGGTACACCTCACCGGGACGCAAACGACGCGCATGAAACAGAGCCGCAAGGATGGGGCACACAAAGGCATTCTTCGGGAGTACGGCGCGGCCACGCGCGGCTCATTGCACAACGAGCGTCAGGGAGGTGCTTTGTTGTGCCGGGCCAGCAGTGGCGGTGACGGTTAATGGATAAGTTCCAGCGGGTGTGCCAGAGACCTTGCTACTTGGCGTACTGCTGACACCAGCGGCGCACCCGGCTTGCCACAATACGCAAGAGACGAGAAGAAGGGCAAGTGCATAGCCGAGGCGCAATCTGCGCCTGGGAACGCGCAGTCCGAAGAGTCCGAGGCCGAGTGCAATCACTGGGATAAGCAGCGACGCGGCGAACAGAGGAGTCCTGCGACCCCCGGAGAACGGCAGTAGCAGCGCTGTGGAGCGGGCTGTGGTGCTGATCGTCAGGGTGGAAGTAGCCGACGTAGTGCTGGGCGTGATGGAGGCAGAAACCGACGAGCAGGTGGCGCCCGAGGGAAGCCCGGCGGTGCAGGAGAGCGTCACTGTCCCGCTGAAGTTGCTCTTTCCGGTCACCACCATCTGGTAGCTGGCAGGATTTCCCGCCATGACCGTAACACTGGCCGGGCTACCCGCAATCGTGAAGCTCGGCGCCTGGATGAGTTGGCTCAAGATTGCGGAAGTGCTGGCCGCGAAATTCGAGTCGCCGGCGTATGCTGCCGAGATCGAATGAGTGCCGACTGCGAGTGTTGACGTTGTGAAGGTGGCTACAGCGGCGCTGTTGAGCGTTGCGTTCGCCACCGAGATTGTGCCATCGAGGAAGGCGACTGTCCCCGTTGGCGTGCCGGAGCTGGGGGAGGTGATCGTGGCAGTGAACGTCACTGGGGCTCCGCTCGATGTTGAGGGGGCGGAACTGAGTAAGGCAGTGCTAGTCGCGGCGGCCGCCGCCGGACGTATGGTTTCCGTCACTGCCGCAGAAGTGCTGGCCATGAAATTGGAGTCGGCCCCGTAAGCTGCCGTGATGGCGTGCGCGCCGACCGTGAGCGTTGAGGTTGTGAAGGTGGCCACAGCGCTCCCGTTGAGCGTTCCAGTGCCGAGGCTCGTGGCGCCATCGAGGAAGGTCACGGTACCGGTAGGCGTGCCCGAAGTACTGGAGGTGATTGTCGCGGTGAAGGTCACTGCTGCGCCGCTCGACGCGGAAGGCGCGGAGCTGAGAAGGACAGCGGTGGTCGCCGCGCGAGTTACGGTTTCCGTCACTGGCGCCGAGGTGCTAGCCGTGAAGTTGGAGTCGCCGCTGTAAGCTGCGGTGATCGAGTGTGTCCCGACGGTGAGTTTTGAGGTTGCCACAGTGGCCACACCGCTGTTGTTCAGAGCTCCCGTTCCAAGGGCGGTTGTGCCATCGAAGAAGGTCATGGTGCCGGTTGGCGTGGCGCCTGGCGGAGTGCCTGTGCTGGCCACCGCGGCGGTGCATATGACCGTTGAACCATAACTCGCCGCGGAGAGAGGCGACAGCGTGGTTGTGGTGGCGCCCTGAACCTCGTGCGATAGCACAGGCGAGGTGCTGGCGGCGAAGTTCAAGTCGCCTCCATATTGCGCGGTGAGCGGGTGCGTTCCGGCGGTCAGCGAGGAAGTGGCAAAGGTTGCTACACCGCTGCTATTCACGGAACTTGCGCCAAGCGCGGTGGTGTCATCCAAGAAGGTGACCGTTCCCGTGGGGGCACCGGCTCCCGCCGCGGCTACGGTCGCCGTCAAGGTCACCGTTGCGCCGCGCGCGGAGGGATTTACGTCCGCGGATAGCGTGGTGGAGGTCGAAGACTGCATCACGGTGAAGGGATAGGCGGCGATTTCTCCAATCGTCACCTGACCATTGAGAGCGTTGCCATTGATGTCGGCGGCTTGTGCGTCGCTCGCATAGGCATAGAGCACGTGGGTTCCTAAGAGCAGCGTGCCAGTTTGCCCGCTGAACGCAGGGTTGCTGCCGGTGGCCTGCGTCCAGGGACCCTGCCAGGTGTCCACTTGAAAATAGACGGCGAGGGGCGGTGGCGTGACTGGCTGGTAGGTGCTGATGGCCTGGAAATTGAAGGTGGGAGTGCGGCTGGTGGTCTGATTGGCGGGTAAGGGTGAAATTTTCGTGAGGAGCGGAAGGGGCTGTACCTGCTGCTCGGTCAGCACCGCCAGATCGCCCCCATTCTGAACATAAATCTTGTTCATGAGAGGGTTAACCGTCATCGTGTTGGGATCGTTACCCAACACGACGGGCGTGGCTGCGTAGGAGACGCCATCAATCACAGTCAAAGTCTGGGCGAGCTGAGAGTTAGATACGTAAATCTTGTTGGTGACCTGGTTGACTACCACTACCGTGGAATTGAAACCCACCTGAACCCCGCCGAGGGCCTTGTCGGTGGCCCCATCGATCACGACTAGACCCGAGCTGCCAGCGCTGACGACGAAGATCTTGTTAGTGATCGTGTTTATGGCCACCGAAATGGGTTTATCGCCAACGAAAACCACCGCGGGGTTGCTGGTGCCGGTGGCGCCATCAATCACGTTTACGTAGCTGCCGGGAACGGTGACGTAGACCTTGTTGGTAACTGGGTTAACCGCAAGGTTATGGGGGAAGCCGCCCTGGGCAAGCATAATCTTGGAGGCGATGTTGGTGGCGCCGTCGATCACAGTGACGTCGACCTCCATTTCGTTGGGTACGTAGATCTTGTTGGTGACCGGATTGACGGCCATGCTGCCCGGACCGCTGCCCGTAGCAACGGTAGCGATGACGGTGTCGTCGGCGCCATCGATTACGGTCACGATGTCGGCGAAAAAGTCGGCTACGTATATCCTGTTGGTGACCGGGTTGAGCGCCAACTCGTCGGCGGCGAATTTTAGTGCAAGCGTGGCGGTGACGGCATCGGTGGCACCGTCGATTACGGCCACGCTGTTGCTGCTACCAAGGGCTACGTAGATTTTGTTGGTGGGTTGATTGACCGCGATCGCACCGGGACTGCCGCCCACCGAAACCGTGGCGGTGTTGTTGGTGGCAGCGTCGATTACGGTCACGCTGTTGACGGATATGCCGATTGCGTAAATCTTGTTGGTGACCGGATTGAACGCCACCGGATCGAGGCCCACCGCGGCCGTAGTGATGATGTTGGTGGCACCGTCGATGACGCTGACGGTGGCGCTAGCATTGTTGGCTACATAAACCTTGTTGGTAACCGGATTTACCGCCAGCGCAGTGGGATTGCTGCCCATCGCAAGAGTGGACGTGGTGTTGGTCGCGCCATTGATCAAGGTGATGGTGTTGCTGGTGGAGTTGGTGACGTAAATCTGATTGGTGACCGCGTTGAAGGCTATGCCCTCGGGCAGCATGCCCGCCGGAACCGAGGTGGCGCTGTTGGTGACGCCGTCGATTACGGTTACATTTCCGCTGCCATTGTTGGCTATGTAGATCTTGTTGGTGACGGGGTTCACGGCCACAGCACCGGGATTGCTGCCCACCGCAACCGTGGAAGTGTTGTTGCTTGGGCCGTCGATTACGGTTACATTTCCGCTGCCACTGTTGGCTATGTAAATCTTGTTGGTGACGGGGTTCACGGCCACAGCACCGGGATTGCTGCCCACCGCGACCGTGGAAGTGTTGTTGCTGGCGCCGTCGATCACGGTTACGTTTCCGCCGCTCTGATTGGCTACGTAAATCTTGTTGGTGACCGGGTTGACCGCGACCGCAGCGGGATACTGGCCCACAGGAACAGACGTGGTGCTATTGGTGGCGCCATCGATCACGGTGACGCTACTATTGCCAGCGTTTGTCGCGTAAATCTTGTTGGTAACCGGATTCACGGCCAACCCGGCGGGACTGCTGCCGGTGGCAACCGTGGCGGTACTATTTGTTGCGCCATCGATCACGGTAACGGTATTACTGCCGGCATTGCTTACGTAGATCGTGTTGGTGACGGGGTTGACCACTGCCGCCTGAGGGAGGGTTCCCGCGGGAACCGTGGCGATAGAGTTGCTGGCCCCATCGATCACGGTCACGCTGGCGCCGCCTTTATTGACTACGTAAATCTTGTTGGTGACCGGATTGACGGCCACTGACGCCGGCTGGCTGCCCACGGCCACCGTAGCCGTGACGGTTTGCGCGGGAGCGCCATTGGCCGCAAAGAGCATGGCCAGCAAGCCGTAACCGAACAGGCGAACAGGGCTGCGCTGCTTGGGATTGTGCTTGCGTCCGCTGCGAGGCATTAAGGATTCCGTTTCTTGCGCTTTGGCGGCGAACATAAAGAGATTTTCTCCCCTCGAGCAGCGGAAGCGGCACGCTCCAGCGCCAGTGTCAGCGCTTTGAGGATGCGGCTTCGAGTCACACAAAACGGGCACACTTACCCCGTGCGAACCGAGGCGGGCAGGTTGTTTCTCTGCTCCCCGGTCGGTAGCGCGTAAATTCGAACAAAAGAATCCTTTTGAATCAGGCTCTGGCGCAGTCCGCTCCACAACGCAAAGCGTCAAGGTTCTTTGCACTTATAAATGAGGGGAAACCGGAAGTCTGTCCGTTTTGGGACAGATATGGCTCTTTGCGGAAACAGCTGCCGTGGCCAATTCCTGACCACAAATGGCCCGCGGTCAAGCATTGACCTCACCGCGAGTGACTCATCTCAGTAATGGGGATCATTGACGAGGCTTTGGCATCGGGAATCCGGGAGGCTATTATGGTTGCGTTCGCGAAGTCGCGTGATAGTCCCTCGGGAGGGAAACGAATGCCTTTGGAGATAACGCAGCGTGAGATGAATGGAATCTACCTTCTGGCGCTCAAAGGGCGTCTTGTGCTCGGAGAGGAAAGCAGCGGATTGCGTACGATGATCGACAATCTCCTCGCATCCGGGGCCACACGGATTGTCATTAATCTGGAGCAAGTCAATTATGTTGACAGCGCGGGCCTCGGCGCACTCATCGAAATGCATCGAAAGACAAAAGCCAAAGGCGGAGGCCTCAAGCTTTGCAATCTCGGCCCGAACTTGAGGCACGCGTTGGAAATTGCGCGGCTGCTGCCCATATTCGAAACGTGTCCGACCGAAACTGCGGCGGTTGCAAGTTTCTGAGGACGGCGGACGATGCCATAATCTGCTTGGGCATTTATAACCACGACGGAGTCAGGTCGTGGTAAACGCGGCAACGGGAAAAATTACACTTAACATACCCGCTCCAGCCCGCGCGTTGCCACGCAAAGTGTGCGAGTGCTAGGCTCTCCAAGCCGTGGCATCGAAACGCGCAAAAGTCGAACCAATTCGCAGCCCGACGCTCTTTCCGATGGAGAAGCTGGATCAGCCAGCCAAGCTCGCCAGCTCGCTCCGTGTCGCGAGGCCGTACTCGGAACCGGGAATCTATCTCGGCACGTCTTCGTTCACGGCCTCGGGATGGGAAGGCAATTTCTACCCCGCCGGCATGAAGCCGCGCGATTTCCTTTCCTACTACGCAACGCAGTTCAGCACGGTCGAGGTAGATAGCACGTTCTACGGCACGCCCAGCGCCTCCACGGTGACCGGCTGGTATGAGAAGACACCGCCGGATTTTCTATTCGCCGCGAAAGTTCCGCAATTATGAAGCGATGAGAATTATGTGGCAAAACGATTAGAAAGGGTGTGTTTCCGAGCTGTTTTGAACTTCTTGGGCCACATAATCTAGAAAGACTCCATGGGTTAGACATTCACCCTGGAAACGGGATGGGCCAGGGTGCTTGGAACAGCCCCAGTCCACATGGACGATTTCGGACTTGGCTATCAGATGGTAGGCTTGTGTCATGGGTCCGGAACAAATAGATGAGTTCTTCGGCCAAACTTTGACCGGCGATTATGATGATGAATCGCCTTGGGCTGCTGTCCATGCGCTGCGACGCGAAGGCAGTCGTGAAGTGTTCAACCGCGCCGCAGAGTGGTGCAATTCAGACAATCCATTCAAGCGCGCTCGCGGGGCGGACGTCCTGGCACAACTTGGCAGGACCGCTGACCAACATAGAAACAACTTTCCGGATGAGTCTTATTCAATAGTTTCGACCCTGGTGCGGCAAGAAAAGGACGCGCTGCCATTGCTTGCTGAGGTCCACGCGCTGGGACACATTGGAAACCCTTCAGCCGTGCCCTTGATCATAGAACATCGCCTCCATTCAAGCGCCGATGTGAGACTTGCAGTTGCTCAGGCATTAGGGCACTTCGCCAATGACCCGCGCGCCGTGGACGCACTACTACTGCTCATGCGAGACACTGACGAGCACGTGCGTGATTGGGCGACATTTAGTTTGGGCGTGCTGGGCGATTTAGATACCAATGAGATTCGAGATGCCTTGTTCCAGCGATTGGCTGACCCTGATACGGACGTCGTTGAAGAATCGCTCGTAGGCTTGAGCAAACGAAAGGACCAGCGAGCACTTCATTCGCTCATTGCCGAGTTGAATAAACCTGAAATCTCCGACAGGGTGAAGGAAGCAGCAGAATTGTTTCTCGGCGAACACGAACAGAGTGCAAGCTGGAGCCCCGTCGACTACGCTGCTGCGTTAAAGAAGCACTTCACGCCGTGATCTCGCTTGTTGTTAGTCCTTACAAGCTGCGAAGGAACTGCATCAGGTTGGGATCATCACGCCATTTCAATTGGGCGTTGTCGGGTCCGATTCCCGGGTCGCAAGCGGCGAGCGCTTTGGCCTTCATTGCGAGGTCGGTTTCAGCGTAGATATTGGTGGTGTCCACCGAGACGTGGCCAAGCCATGCACGGATCGTATTGATGTCAACACCCGCGCGAAGCAGATGGGTCGCCGTTGTGTGCCGTATGGAATGAGGGCTGACTTGCTTGTTCTTCAACGACGGAACCTTAGTGGCCGCGGCTTGGACGTGCCGCTCCACCAGGGTGTGAACGCCAAAGCGAGTCATGCGACCGCCATATCTATTGAGGAACAGATTAGCGTCGCCGGTCCGCCCACGCGTCAGGGGCAGCAATTCGGTCATAGTTTTTGCCCATAGTGGGCAGAAGCGAACCTTCCTCCCTTTTCCGTGGAGTTTCACCGATCCGGTTCCGTCGGGGTTCCACTCCAGATCTTCGATCGACACATGGACTGCCTCGCTGGCCCTGGCACCTGAGTTGTAGAGGAAGAGCAAGAGCGCATAGTCTCTGTGCCCCAGCCTTGTGCTTTGGTCCGGGACTTCCAGGAGGGCATCGATTTCTTCTTTCTCCAAGTACGTGATGGAGTTCTTCTCACACCTCTTGAAGGGGATGTTTCGGATCTGGCCACACCACTGCACATGCTCGGGGCTTCGTTCACCAATGAAACGGCCCAGCGCATGGATCGCGGAGAGTCTCTGGTTGCGGGTACCAACCGTGCAACGCCGCACCCTTTCAAGTTCCGTGAGAAAAGCCTTAATCACGTCACCCGAGAGATCATAAACTGTGAGGGCATCGACCCGTTTCTTGCACAGTTTCGATGCGAACGGTAGCAGTAGGCAAAAAGCATCGCGGTAACTTTGCTGAGTATTATGTGCAAGGTTCCGCTCCGCGATGAGGTGTTCCAGCAGGAACCGTCTAATCCAGGGACTGAGCAAGGAATGGTCAGCCATGCCGCACCTCCCCCGAAGCGTAGATTTCAAAGCAACGATTCGCCTCTTGGAGTAATTCGCGGGTCATGGTCAAGTAGTGGGCGGTGGAATCGATATCGACATGGCCGAGATAGGTCGACAGATGCGGCAGGAGCCGTTGTACGTTCTTGCCTTCCCGGTACCAGCTAATCAGTCGCCTGACTGCAAAAGTATGTCGGAAGTCGTGGAGTCTGGGCTGAAAGCGCCCGCCGTCGAAGCGCATGATTCCAACCTCAGTTCGAAGCCACTGGAACACGTAGTGGGCTTGAGCGTAGCTCAGCGCCGTACGCTTCCTCGTACAGAGGAACGGGGCATCGACGGCATGGGTGTTGGCTGCCCATTGCCGGTCGTAATATTGCTGCAGCATCTGGATCAAATCGCGCCCAAGGGGAACCAGCCTCGACTTGAAGAACTTAGTTTCACGAATCATTAGCAGGCATTCATTGAGATTCATGTCGGCCAAAGTTAATCTGAGGGCCTCGCCGATTCTCAAGCCCGTGCCGTACAGTAAAAGGATTAGGGTTCGCATCGTATGGGGTTCAAGGGGAGACGTTGGTTGGTAGCGGGTGTCAGGGACACGCAACAAGCGGCGCACTTCTTCGGCGGAGTACAAGTATGGAACGTGGGTGGGTGGCCGCTTGGGCTGTGTCGTTGGCAGTGGCGGCCGGTGTCCCAAATAGCGTCGACCGACCGCATAGCGAAAGAATCGATCCAGTGCATGATACTTGTTGAACCAGAAAGACGTTACCGGCCCTCCCCTGCCTTTGAGATACGCCTGCACGTTTTCGTCTGAAATGCTATCGACCTCGACATCGCCAGTCTGCCTAAGAAACGCCCGAAGGCGAGTAGCGTCAGTACGAAAGTCCATTCCTAGCGACCGCTTGTAGTCAATGTACTCTTGGATGGCAGATCCGAGTTTCATAGCACATCTCCCAAACCAAGATTCGCCACCTCTCGCAGCGGCACGAAGAGAGTTTCGAGAACAACACCTTGTGTTTTCTGCCGCTGCGGCTCGGAGGACTCGACCAGACCAGCGAGAGTCTGATCGGCGACTTGGTGTAGCGAAGACACATCGACTTTTGCATAGATTCGCGTGGCCTGAGCCGACCGGTGTCCCAGGTGGTCGCCAATTTGCTTGAGCGAAAGCCCCTGCGCCAGTAAGTGCGTCGCGCAAGCATGCCGGAGCGCATGCGGTCCATAGTGAGCGAGTTTTATGCCGAGTCGCCTCACGAGAGTTCCGACCCTTGCCCCAAGGCTGGCAGCGGAAAGAGGACGGTAAGGTGCTCTCAGAGTAAGGAACAGTTCCCGTCTACTCGATCTCGGCCTGACTTCTTTGAGATACCGAAGGATTGCCGTTCCAACCTCTGTCGCAAGCGGATACTCCTCAACCTTCTTTAGTTTGGATCGGCGAACGTGGAGGCGTTCCGCCTCCCAATCGATATCATCTAAGGTGAGCTTGGAAACCTCGTTGATTCGAAATGCGTAGACCGCCAACAGAAGAATCACTGCGCGGTTCCTGGTGTGAGTGGGATTCCCGTCGCTAACGCTTTCTATCAAGCGTTGAACATCTTTCCAGGCGGGACCCTGGGGAAGACCTTCATGGCAATACAAGCGGGGTTTGTCGATGGTCTCTGCGATATCAGGCGCACACCAAGAACGAGAAGCGGCATAGCGGAAGAAAGACCGGAGAGAGTCAACGCAGCCGGAAATGGTGGGCCGTGCCCATCCATGCGCTCTGCTGGCTGAAAAAAACTCCGAGATGTGCCTCGGCGTGACGGTGGCTATCGCACCGCCACGTGCTGTTAACCAGCTGAAGAACGGTTCGAGGGTACGTTTCCGATGGATAGTTGTCGCTTCGCTCAACCCTCGGTCGTCCCGCAAATGGATGAGAAACTCGTCGAGCTGATTGGCAAAAGGTAATGCAGGCCGCGCCTCATCTAGGCAGCCTAAGAACCGCAACCAATTACAGGCAATCGAGATGAAATCGGTCTTAGCAAGGACAAGCGAGTGGGGCAGTGAACTCCGCTGTCTCCTTTCCTTCATCCATATTTCCGCTGCTTCAGAGACCTCGGCCTTCGTTACGCGTTTGTGGACGCTGATTCGTAGCCGCTGGGCGATGGCAAGGAGTTGAATATTAATTCCCGTCAACCGGCCCTTGCCGTAACCTCGCTCAGAAAGATGAGTAAGGTATTGCTCCCGTTCTTCGGCGAACGGTCCGTTGCGGTATCGCTCCAAGGTGAGTGGGTTTTTTACGAGCTGAGTGAACATCGGCTGACTCCTTTCAGAAAGAAATGGAAATCAGCCCAGTATGAATTCTTATGTGGCGCTAAATCACATCAAGCGCAGGTGAGAGCGGGCCGGCGGCACTCTGCGCAACATAACGGACACCGCAACATATTTGCGGAAATGTTGTCGACCACATTTCCACAGATCATCACGCACGAAAAGGTGCTGCTCGACTGTGAGGCGGAGCTCGACGAGTTCCTTACACGGATGGACCAGCTCCACGAGAAGCTCGGCCCGTTGCTTTTGCAGTTTCCCCACTTCGACAGATACGCATTCACTAGCGTTGCTGAATTTCTTCCACGTCTGCGCTTTTTTCTAAAGCTCGCACAGGGGATGTCCCCATGTAAGTTTGCGGTGGAGATTCGCAATAAGAGCTGGCTCGATGCCAGGTTCGCGGATGTGCTCCGAGAGTACAACGTCGCCCTGGTGCTGAACGACACCTCGTTTGTGCCGAGACCGTGGGAGAGGAAGGAACAAATTGACGTGGTTACTTCCGACTTTCTCTATGTTCGATGGATTGGAGACCGAAAGGGCATCGAGAAACACACCAAGACGTGGGACAAAGCAATTGTCGACAGGGAAAGCGACTTGAGGAGATGGGTAGACTTGCTACGGCGTCTCGTCACCGACAAGCGCATTCGAAAGATCGTCGCCTACGCGAATAACCACTACGCCGGCCACGGCCCTGCCACCGTAAAACTCTTCTGGGACCTGTGGACCAAGACCCAGTAGGCCCCACCCATGCTCCGATCCGGTCCCGACAGGGTCGGGATCTTCGATCGGGTACACCACCCGTCACTCGAACACGAGGATGTGACGAGGCCCCAGGCAGCGGTGATGACCCACCATCAGCGGATGTCAGCGAGGATGGCGACGTCGAACTTTGAATAGTACTTCTTCACGTCGTTGGCGCCGTACTTGGCGCGGAATTTCTCGACGACGGACGACACCTGTTTGGGGTCCGTCACGGGAACAGGCTTGACTTCCGCCTGTGCGCCGCGCGCGTCGATGCGAATCATCGGATGGCGGAGCACATTTTTGTACCACTGTGTGTCCGAGCCCTGCACCGGCAGGAGATAAAGCTTGGCATCCTCGAAGACGAACCAAACCGGGATGGAGATGATGCGTCCTGATTTTCTGCCGGTCACGCTGAGGTTCATTTCCCGAAAGCGGGAAAGGCGGTCTTTCAGAGCATCGTTTCGCGCTGGCATGCTTGCACCTGCGCCTTTCTATCGGCCGACCATTTTTTGGAGTTCTTCGGGGTAGCGAGCGCCAACCGCCGGAATCTTTGAGGCGGCGTTTTCCAATTCGCGGAGCTCCCCGGGGGAAAGTTCGAGGTTCGCGGCGGCGAGGTTTTCTTCGAGGCGATGGAGCTTGGTGGTTCCAGGGATCGGCACGATCCAGGGTTTCTGCGCGAGCAGCCAGGCGAGTGCGACCTGCGCAGGTGTGGCTTGCTTCTGTTGCGCAAATCTGACAAGCAGATCCACCAGCGCTTGATTCGCTTTGCGGTTTTCGGGCGTAAAGCGAGGGACGATGTTGCGGAAATCGTTCTTGTCGAACTTCGTTTCCTCGCTGATCTTTCCGGTTAGGAAACCTTTCCCCAGAGGACTGAAGGGAACGAAGCCGATGCCGAGCTCCTCGAGCGTGGGTATCACTTGCGCTTCCGGTTCTCTCCACCACAGCGAGTATTCGCTTTGGAGGGCGGTTACGGGCTGGACGGCATGAGCGCGACGGATGGTTTGTACGCCGGCTTCGGAAAGACCGAAGTGCTTTACCTTTCCTTGGCGAATCAAATCCTTCACCGCGCCGGCCACGTCTTCGATGGGCACGTTGGGGTCAACGCGGTGCTGATAGAAAAGATCGATGACATCGGTCTTGAGGCGCTTGAGGGAGGCCTCGGCGACTTCCTTGATGTGCGCGGGCGTGCTGTCCAGGCCGGCCTGTTTGCCGGTGTGGGGATCGATTTTGAAACCGAACTTGGTGGCGATGGCGACTTGTGTACGGAAGGGAGCGAGAGCTTCACCGACGAGTTCTTCGTTGGTGAAGGGGCCGTAGACTTCCGCAGTATCGAAGAAGGTGACGCCGCGTTGGACGGCCGTGCGAATCAGGGTGATCCCGTCGTTCTTGTCGAGGGCGGGCCCAAAGCCAAAGCTCATGCCCATGCAGCCGAGGCCAAGAGCGGCGACTTCCAGATTGCTTTTTCCAAGTTTGCGCTTTTGCATTGTTTCTCCTTGCGGAGCGTTTGATGTCTAATCCCGAGGCTAGGAGGAAACGCTCTAGACGCGGCAGCCCCAACTTTTTGATGTATTGCCTATTCCTTTCGTTCTATAAACATTATTTGCCAGTCCACGTTATATCTCCAAGAAGAGCCGATGTCCTATTCGCCCATACTGGTTGTGCATATTTGCGCCGGGAGCCTGGGGTTGCTGTCAGGGACCGCGGCAATGTCTTTCCGCAAAGGTTCCCGCCGCCATGTGCTGGCGGGAAGGGTCTTTGTCGCGTCCATGCTCACCATTGCCTCTGTTGCGACCTACCTTGCCATCGTGAGGCATCAACCAAGCAACATCGGCCCCGGGATTTTAACCGTTTATCTGATCGGAACGGCGTGGCTGACAGCCAGGCGCAGAGATGGGGAAACGAGCCGTTTTGATCGGGTTGTCCTGCTGATTCCTCTGGCGCTCGGGATCCTCACCTGGATAAATGGGATTAAAGTCGTGCGCAGCGGAGCGAACTCACAAGACGGAGTTCCGGTCGGGATGAGCTTTTTCATGGGCTCGGTGATGCTGCTGGCTGCGGCAGGGGACGTGCGCATGCTGGTGCACGGAGGTGTTATTGGAGCAAAGCGCATCGCGCGGCATCTGTGGCGCATGTGCTTTGGGCTGTTCATCGCGGCAGGGTCTTTTTTCCTGGGACCGTCAAACCGCCCGCTGAGATTGCTTTCGACAGTGGGGCTCGGGCAGCACCTGTCGCCAGCTTTATTCAGTACAACCTTGTATTTGATTCTCACCCTACTTCCGCTGGTTCTGTTGATTTTCTGGGTAGTGCGAGTGCGCTTCACAAATGCGTACAACGGAAAGTCGATGATCCCTGGAAGACTTGGGCGATTCGCAGAACAAAAACCCGCACCCTGAAACCGTAGGGAACGGCACCCGGCCTTCGCCGTCCCGGACGATGCTCCCAATACTTCTACGCGTCGCAACTCCCGGTGTTCATGACTGTTCTGTTCACGGCATGCGACTGAGGAGGATAGTGTTTGGGGCATTGTTATTGAGGCTGGCGGCGACGCTATTAAAAAGGTTCGACATGGTTCAGAAACGAGGATGAGAAACGAGGATTGACACCTGCGTTCGCAGGTCAGTAAGATGCATGCACTTCGCGGCAGTAAATCGTCCTCTGTAGAATTGGGTCCCGAGTGTGAGGTCCATCATGAAAAAGCTTTTTTGGTCTATCCTCATTTTGGGGTGCTGCATGGGAATGGCGGCGCCAGCGGCTGAGGCCCAGGCGCAGCCTGCGACGCCTCCGGCGGCCGCCGCGTCCGCGCCGGCGAGTGCGCCTGCTGCGCCTCAGGGGCGCAAGAAGCGCGTGGCGATTTTCGATTTCGACTATGCCACGGTGCAGACCGCCTCCGCGGCGGTCTTTGGCACGAACGTGGATGTCGGCAAGGGCATCTCGGACTTGCTGGTGAACAATCTGGTTAAGGACGGCACGTATTCCGTCATCGAACGCAAAGCGCTGGACAAGATTCTGACGGAACAAAATTTTTCGAACAGCGATCGCGCCAATCCGACGTCCGCCGCCAAGATCGGGAAACTTCTTGGCGTGGATGCCATCATCGTCGGCAGCGTCACGCAGTTCGGCAATGAGACGAAGAATACCAATGTCGGCGGCGCGGGCGGGGGCCTTGGAGGGCTGGGCCTCGGCGGATTTGGGCACAAAAAGAGCAAAGCGATTGTTGCGGTGAACGCCCGCATCGTGGACATAGACACCGCGGAAATCCTGGGCGTTGCCGACGGTAAAGGGGAATCTTCGCGGGAAAGCACTTCTTTGGTGGGCGGCGGCGGCAACTGGAAGGGCTTCGGAGCAGGCGGAGCAAACTTTGGCAGCAGCGACTTCCAGCAGACGATCATTGGAGAGGCCGTGAAGAACGCCGTGGATCAGATGAGCACAGGGCTCATTGCCGACAATACCAAACTGCAAGCGCGCACGATTAATGTTTCCGGCCTTGTTGCAGCCGTCGATGGTGGACAGGTCATACTAAACGTCGGCAAGAAAGTTGGACTGAAGGTCGGCGATCAACTCAGCGTGGAGCGAGTGACGCGTGAGATTAAGGATCCTGCCAGCGGCCAGGTGATTCGCCGCTTGTCCTCGTCGGTCGGTGTGGTTCGAATCACCGATGTGGACGATATTTCGGCGGTCGCTGTGCCGGTTACGGGAACCGGCTTTAAAGTGGGCGACGCTGTAAAAACCGTGACCCAATAGGCCACGGAGTTAATCTTTCACGTCCGGCGTATTTAGTTCGACGCGCCGTGAGCCGATTCGAACGGCGACTTCACGTGTCCATGCTGTTCCGACCAGAATGCATTATTCCTCGCGTGTGGCTCTCGGCGACTCAAACTTTCCCCCGACGCGAGAAAAGGGAAAGATTGAGCGAATAGGTTGCCCTTGGCAGGAGAGCGCGGACCGGGCTCCTGCGCACACTCGGTTTTTGTAGCTCTTGCTTGCGCGTGACGAATCCCTGACAATGTAAGGTTTACAGAGCAGAAATTTTCTGCACGGCAGCGGTCGCCCGCGCCCAATCGAGAAGCGAGAGAGATGGCAAGCCAGGTTAATTCTGTAAAGCGCATCGTCGCTTATTTTTCCATGGAAATCGCACTGGAGAACGCTATGCCCAGCTACAGCGGGGGGCTTGGCGTTCTGGCGGGAGACACGATCCGCGCGGCTGCCGACCTGCGGCTGCCGATGGTGGCGACTTCGCTCCTCTATCGGAAAGGGTTCTTCACGCAGCGGCTGGCGGAAGATGGGTCGCAAACCGAAGAGCCGGTTGAGTGGCGGGTTGAGGATTTTTTGCAGGAAGAACCTGTGCGGACGCACGTGTCGATCGAGGATCGCCGAGTGGATCTGCGTTGCTGGCGGTACTCCGTGAAGGGCGTTCGCGGTTTTGAAGTGCCGGTTTATTTTCTGGACGCCGACTTGCCCACGAATTCGGATGCCCACCGCAACCTTACAGGTTCGCTTTACGGCGGCGATTCGTACTACCGGCTGTGTCAAGAAGTGGTGCTCGGCATTGGCGGCGTGCGGATGCTGCGAGCCCTCGGCTACAACGAACTTACGCACTACCACATGAATGAAGGACATGCGGCGCTCCTCTCGCTGGAATTGCTGGAGGATGAGGCTAAAAAAGCCGGACGCACGGCGGTGCGTGGCGAGGACATCGAAAAAGTCCGCAGCAAGTGCGTGTTCACAACGCATACGCCCGTTCCCGCGGGGCACGACCGTTTTCCGATGGAGTTCCTTACGCGCGTTTTTCCCAAGCAGACAGGCTTTTTGGATATGAAGGACGCCGCTTCGGTGGATTTGATGAAAAGAGTTTTGCAGGCGCAGCAAAACTATCTCGGCTTGGAGGAAGCAGCGAGACAAGGCGCGACGCTGAACATGACGCAGCTCGCGTTGGGCCTCAGCACATATGTGAACGGCGTCGCCAAAGTGCACGGTGAAACGTCGCGCCAGATGTTTCCAGAAGTGCCGATCGAGGCTATTACCAACGGTGTGCACGCGGGGACTTGGACGTCGCCGGCGTTCCAACAGCTGTTTGACCGCTACATCCCGTCGTGGCGGGAAGATAACTATAGTTTGCGCGGCGCGCTGGGCCTGCCGGCGGAGGAAGTCTGGGCCGCGCACCTGATTGCCAAGCATGAATTGCTCGAGAACGTGCGGGAGAAAACCGGTCTGAACTTTGACCCCGAAGTTTTCACCATCGGGTTCGCGCGGCGCGCCACGGGGTACAAGCGCGCGGATCTGATTCTCTCCGATCTTGACCGGCTGCGGCAGATGGCCAAGAATGCGGGCCGCTTCCAGATTATTTATGCGGGAAAGGCTCATCCCAATGATGGTGGCGGCAAGGACATTATTCGCCGCATTTATCATGCGAAAAAGGCGCTGAAGAAAAGCGTTCCCGTGGTTTTTCTGGATAACTACAATCTCGATCTGGGCGGAAAAATAACTTCCGGCGTGGACCTCTGGCTCAACACGCCACAATTTCCATTGGAGGCTTCGGGCACGAGCGGCATGAAGGCCGCGCTGAACGGCGTGCCTAGCCTGAGTATTCTCGATGGCTGGTGGGTCGAGGGCCACATTGAAGGCGTAACGGGATGGTCCATCGGTGAAGCGCGGCGTTCCGTGGCGGGCGGAGCTCCGACGGACAACAAGTCCGAGGCCGAGTCGCTCTATTACAAGCTGGAGAGTGTGATCCTGCCGATGTATTACAACGAGCGCAACAAATTTCTGGAAGTCATGCAGCACGCCATCGCCATCAACGGCTCCTTCTTCAACACACAGCGCATGGTGCAGCAGTACATTACCGACGCGTATTTGCGCTGACCGGGGAGGAAGCGCCGGACGAATCGCGGAGCTTGAGCAAACGCCAGGGAAGGATCGAAGGTGCGAGTCAGTCGAGCCGATTCTTGTACAGAGCCATCCCCACAGCGGCGTCCATGTCCATTTTTTCCAACGCCGCGATTTCGCGCCTCGTCTTGATACCACCGGCAGCGATAATTGGGTGGGAAGTAGCGTCGCGGAGCGTTCGAAACCAGGCGAGATTCGCGCCGGTCATGGTGCCCTCGCGGTCCACGTCGGTGCACAGGAAGCCCGCGCAGAAAGGTTCGAGCTGCGCGAACACTTGTTCGGCCTGGAGCGCCAGGCGCTTCCGCCAGCCGTGAATCGTGATTTTGCCCTTGGCCGTATCCAAGGCAATGACGATTTGTTCGGGACCCATTTTTTTCGTGAGCCTCCGCAAAAGGCGGGTGTTCACTTTGCCCTCATGGAATGCGGCGCTTCCGATAATGATCTGGTTCGCGCCCCAGCTGGCAATTTCTTTCGCCCGGGCAACGGTTCGAATCCCGCCGCCAACGCGAACCTTCATTCCGAACTCTTTTCGCGCTTTGGCGCAGAGTCCGCGCGTCAGCTCGACGTTCTTGCCCTTTTCCATGGCGGCATCGAGGTCAATGATGTGTAGCCAGCGGTATTTTTTGAATTTCCGCAGGAGGCCGAAGACGTCGGCGACGGCAAGCTCGCGTTTTCGCCCATGGACTAACTGGACCGCCTGATTATTTTGCAAATCAATGCAGGGAATCAACACGGAAAGCGCACCTCGACGCTGCTTGCCGAAAGAAATTCTTTCAGTCTGCGGATGGGTTGCACATTGTCGTGAAAAATCGACGCGGCCAGCGCGGCGTCCGCCGCGCCTTGGTTGAAAATTTCGACGAAATGTTCGGGCAATTTGGCGCCGCCGGAGGCAATCACGGGAACCGAAACGTCATTGGAAACAGCGGCAGTGAGCGCAACATCGAAGCCGCTTTGTGTGCCGTCGCGATCCATGGAGGTCAGCAGGATTTCTCCCGCGCCCTGCGCCACACCTTTTTTCGCCCAGGTGATCGCGTCCAGAGAGGTGGATTCTCGCCCTCCGCGCACCATGACCTTCCAATGATCGCCGCAACGCTTCGCGTCAATCGCCAGCACCACCGCTTGGGCTCCAAACTCGCGAGACAATTCTGAAATAAGTTCCGGCCGTTCGACGGCAGCAGTATTCACCGTGACCTTGTCGGCGCCCGCGCGGACCACGGCGCGGCCGTCTTCGAGCGTTCGAATGCCGCCTCCTGCCGTTAGCGGTATGGCCAATTCGGCGGCCACGCGGCGGATGGTTTCGAGAAAGGTCGGGCGCCTGTCGCGTGATGCCGCGATGTCCAGCACGACCAATTCATCGGCGCCTTCCGCGTTGTAGCGAGCGGCCAGCGCGACGGGATCACCGGCATCACGCAAGCCCACGAAGTTCACGCCTTTCACGACGCGCTCGCCGTCGGTATCGAGGCAGGGAATGATGCGGCGCGCGAGGCTCACGCCGCCAGCCTCAGAAAGTTGCGCAATAGCCGCGCGCCGGGTTCGCCGCTTTTTTCCGGATGGAATTGCACGGCGAAAATATTTTGCTTCTCCACGACGGCCGCGAAATCCGTGCCGTGCGTGCAAATTGCCGCGGAGCTGCCGTTCGAATCGGGCAGAGCATAGGAATGGGCGAAGTAAAAGTACGAGTCTCCGGAGATGCCTTCCAAGAGACGAGACTCGCGCTGAATCGCGACTTGGTTCCAACCCATGTGAGGAAGTTTTACTGTCGCGGGCAACGCGCGCACTTTTCCCGGAAGCAGGTTCAAGCCGCGCAATTGCGAAGCCTCTTCGCTGGATTCATACAAGACTTGCAGGCCAAGGCAAATGCCGAGAAACGGCACGCCTCGCTGAATTGCTTCGGTAAGGGACGCGCGCAAATCTTGTTCGTCAAGGGCGCGAACCAGAGCGGCATAGTGTCCGACGCCAGGTAGAAGCAGAGCTTCCGTTTTCGAAATGCGCTCGGGAGAATTGGTCCGCTCGGAAACTGCGCCGAGGCGCTGGAGGGCGCGCTCCACGGAGGGAACGTTTCCCGCGCCGTAGTCCACAATTGTCACTTTCATAGCAGCCCCTTGGTGCTGGGCAGAACCTTCCGCAGGCGCTTGTCCCGCGCTACGGCAAAGCGCAGGGCTCGCGCGAATGCCTTAAACATGGCCTCGATTTGATGATGCGACGAGCGTCCGTAGAGCGCGCGCAGGTGAACGTTGGCCCTGGCGGCCTGAGAAAAGCCTTGGAAAAAATCCTCGACAAGTTCGACCTGGAAATCGCCGACGCGCTTTGCCGCGATTTTTGCGTTCACGACGCAAAAGGGCCTGCCGCCCAGGTCCACGGCGGCCGCGGCCAGCGTTTCGTCCATGGGCATGAGAAAATATCCGGCGCGCAAAATGCCGCGCTTGGAGCCGAGAGCCTGCTGCACAGCTTCGCCGAGCGCAATTCCTACGTCTTCCACGGTGTGATGTTGATCCACGTCAAGATCGCCGCGCGCGTCCACGTCCAGATCAAAGGCACCATGACGCGCGACGAGTTCGAGCATGTGATCGAAAAAACGAATTCCCGTGGAAACGCGCGCTTTTCCACGCCCGTCCAAATTCAGATTTAGGCGAATGTCGGTCTCGTTCGTCTTGCGATGAATGGTCGCTTTGCGTGGCATAGGACGTTTCTCATTGCGCCAGCGTTCAGGCGGGCGCTTTCCATTCCTTTCGAATGGCCTTCAACACATGTTGCATTTCCGATTGCGTTCCAATGGTGATGCGGACAAATCCCGGACCAATGTCCTTGCTTCGGTCTCGCAGGAGGATTCCTTGTTTCTCCAGTTCTTGAAACAGCGCCGGACCATCTGGCCCGAAATTCGCCAGTAGAAAATTTCCGGCACTGGAGTAAGTAGTTACGCCAAGCTTTCTCAGTTCCGCAGCGAACCAGACGCGCAAACGCTTTACCTCTTTCACGTAGCCTCGCATGGTGGCGCGGTCATTGACGGCGGCTTCGGCGGCCACCAGAACGGCGAGATTGACAGGGAAGGGCGGTAGTGCACGGCGCACCAACGCAAGCGAGTTTTCACAGGCGATCACTGCTCCGAGCCGCAGGGCCGCCAGCCCGGCCACTTTCGAAAACGTTCTCGCAACGAAGAGCTGAGGATAGTTTCGAATCAAAGGCACGGCGGAGAAGCCGGAGAATTCCGCATAGGCTTCATCCATCACGACGGCGGTGTGCGTGGCCGCCTGCAGAATTGTCCGCAGCTCTTTTTCCCGCAACAAAGTTCCCGTGGGGTTATTGGGATTCGCGAAAAAGACAACGCGCGGTTTCTTGCGCACCGCGGTAATAACCTCCTTGAGCGGAAACTCCATCTGGGGGCTGTAGCGCAAGACTGAAATTCGGGCGCCGTAAATCTCCGCGTAGTAGCGGTACATCGGAAAGGTCGGCTCGCAGATCAGGATGCTGGTGCCCGGCTCGACGAAAGTATCGAAGAAAACGCGCAGGGCGTCGTCTCCACCGTTGGCGAGCAGCAGTTCCTCTGGACGCACCCGAAAATAGCGCGCGAGGCGCTTCGTTGGCGCTTGATATTCGGGATACATCGCCAGTTGCTTGGCGGTGAGCTTGGCAAGCGCCCGGCGCACCGCCGGCGAGCAACCCGCGGTGTTTTCATTAAAATCCAGGCGCACCTTGTCCGATCGTCCCTCGGCAGGCGCCTCGTAGGTGCGGCGATTCAGAATCGCCTGGCGCACGGGCAAATGGACTTTCATCGGCGTATCTCCACGGCATTCGCGTGTGCCAGCAGCCCTTCCGCACGTGCCAGCATTTGGACGTCATCCACCAGCTTTGCAAAGCCCCGGCGGCTGATGGATTGTACGCTGATGCATTTCACAAAATCTGCCGTCGAGAGCCCGCCACGCCGGCGCGCCCAGCCGCCAGTGGGCAGCACATGATTGCTGCCGCTGGCGTAGTCACCGAGAGGCTGCGCGGCCCAGGGCCCCACGAAAACCGTACCGGCGGCGTGAATGCGTTTCAAGAGCGACGCACCGTTGTCCGGCAAGCTCAGATGCTCCGGCGCAAAGCGATTCACGAATTCGCACGCTGCCTGGAGGGACGCCGCCACGAGAAGCGCGCCCGCGCGCCCGATTGAAGCATGTGCGGGATTGTTTTGCGGCAACTGCTTCAGTTGCCGTAGCACCTCCGCTTGAACTCTCTGCGCCATGCCGATCGAAGTGGTCACGAAGAAACTTCCCGCATCCGCGGCATGTTCGGCCTGTGCGAGCAGATCCGCGGCGATCCAGCGTGGATTGCCGTTTGTTGCCAAAACAATCGCTTCGGTTGGACCGGCGGGGAGATCGATCGCGCAGTCGTTGCTGACAAGTTGCTTGGCCGCGGTAACGAAGCGGTTGCCCGGTCCGAATATTTTCTCGACGCGCGGCACGTTCTTCGTGCCATAGGCGAAAGCGGCGATAGCCTGCGCGCCGCCGATGCGAGTGATACGGTTGACGCCGAGGATGCTCGCTGCGGCAAGCAGCGCTGCGTTCGGCCGCGGACAGGCGACCTGTATGTGTGAAACGCCGGCAACCCTCGCCGGCACCACCGTCATCACCATAGTCGAAAGGAGAGAGAATTGCCCGCCGGGGATGTAGCACCCGATGGAATCAATCCGCCGTACCACTTGGCCGATTTTCACTCCTGGTTCGACTTCGATGGTCCACGGTTTCGGCAGCTGTTTCTCCGCCACGCGGCGGACGTTGCGCGCGGCGTGTTCCACCGCTTGGAGAAAATTGCCACCTACTTGCTTGTGTGCGGCGCGAATATCGCTCTCAGGGATCCACGGTCCTTCGCGGCGGAGATCTATGCCGTCAAGTTTCTCTACCCAGGCGTACAGCGCCGCGTCTCCGCGCCGGCGAATGTCCTTGATAATCCGCTCTGCGACGCGCTGGGCCTCCGTGTCGTGCTCCTGGCGCGCGCGCAGAAGTTCTTTCTCGGCCGCTGGCGTAAGTTTCACGATGCGCATCAGAGCACGATCTTATTCAGGGGATACTCGACGATCCCCTGCGCTTTGGCGGCTTTCAGCTTTGGCAGAATCTGCCGCACCACGGCTTCTTCGACGATGGTATTGATCGCCACCCAATCCGGATCGCTGAGGGCTGAAATCGTGGGCTTCTTGAGCGCCGGAAGAACAGCTAACACGGCCGCCAAATCATCCCGGTGGACGTTGAGCAGAAGACCCACCTTGCTTGCGGCAGCGATGGCTCCCTGGAGCATGAGAATCAGGTTCTCCGCCTTTTCGCGCTTCCAGGAATCGGCCGCCGCCGCGCGGTTCATGATGAACACCGTCGCGGATTCCAGCACCGTATCCACGATGCGCAGGCGATTGGCGCGGAGCGACGAGCCTGTCTCGGTAACTTCCACGATGGCATCGGCAAGCTGCGGCACCTTCACTTCCGTCGCTCCCCAGGAAAATTCTACGCGCGCCTTTACTCCGTGCTTCGCAAGATAGCTCTCGGTGATTCGGACGACTTCGGTGGCGATCACTTTGCCTTCCAGGTCGCGCGCATCGCGGATCGCCGAATCCTCCGGCACCGCCAGCACCCAGCGCACCCGTGCCAGCCGCTGCTTGGCGTAGACGAGCTCGGACAGCTCCTCCACCGCAGCGCCGGTCTCCACAACCCAATCGTGGCCGGTAATGCCGGCGTCCAGCGCTCCAGACTCGACGTAGCGCGCCATCTCCTGTGCACGCACCAACAGGCATTCGATTTCGTCGTCGTCGATCGCCGGAACGTAACTTCGTGAGCCCAAGGTGATTTTCCATCCAGCACGTCCAAAGAGATCGAGCGTTGCATCTTGCAGGCTGCCCTTCGGGATTCCCAGCTTCAGCCGGTTCATCGCGACTTCTCCTGCCTGTAGACTTTTTCTGGCGCGAAAGTGCGCTCGGCGATGATCTTTGCGTTTCCGCCGGCTTCAAGCGCGCGAAAAAAGCAGCTCCGATAGCCCTCATGGCAAACGCCCGGCCCCACCGGTTCGACACGCACTAGCAAAGCATCCGCATCGCAGTCCACGCGGATCTCGCGAACTCGCAAGACGTGGCCGCTGGATTCACCTTTCTTCCACAGCTTGTTTCGCGATCGGCTGAAGAATACGACTTCCCCGAGGCGCTGCGTCTCCACCAGCGACTCGCGGTTCATGAAGCCAAGCATCAACACCTCGCCGGTCTGCTCGTCCTGAATGATGGCCGGCAGCAACCCGCCGCCTTTCTGAAAATCGATCTCCACGTCCGTGCCTCCCGAAACTAAGCTATCTGAAAACAAAAAACCCGCTGGGGCTTGCTGCGCCAGCGGGCTGAAGAGTGCTTTGTTTAGCGAATCGCTATGCACACCTCAGGGGGCGCGGCTTGTGGCCGTGATGATGATGATGGCGATGCGCGCGAACAGTGAGTGTGCCGTTCATTGTGAGACTCGAACTTAGAGGAAATCCCGCCCCGTGTCAATGACTGGATTCGTCTCAGAAGAGCCTAAATTCGAAAGCGATGCGCGGAACCGAAAGCCAACGAAATTTTGAATCTTTCACATCAGAATTTCCTGTTTGACGCTGGGTCTTACGGTTCTAAGATGGCGTCATTGTCGCTTCCCATTGGATCCAGGAGGCACCATGAAAAAGTGGTCGTTGGTCCTTCTCGTAGTTGCAGCGGTCATGCCGACGGCGGTCTTGGCGCAGCACTCCTCAAAGGCGGCAGAGGCGAAACCGGCCGACTCGAGCCCTCAAACGGTGGCCCCCAAAGCGATCACCATTTCCGGCCAAGTTAGCGAGGATGAAAAAACTCTGATCGGCGACGATGATTCGATCTGGGTCGTAATCAATTCGGGCGTCCTGGCGGGACATCGGGGCCAGCAGGTTAGCGTCAAATGCGAGGTACATTCCGGGAAAAACGAAATCTACGTCTTTTCCGTCAAAATGAGCCTGCACGAAGTGAAGTACGTGTCCAAAAGCGGAGATTCGGCTTTCCGCCGTTAGCTTGGGGCGTCCCGGGGCGTGATGTAGCCCCGAACCTGTGTAGATCGCCTCTCAAATCACTCCGTCAAATTGTCTTTGGGTGTACGCCTCTGTGGACTCAGCGGGCTGCCCCGGGAGATTTTGCGCCACTGAAGTTCATGCTCATTTTGAGGTGAACCGCCACGCCAGACTTGCCATTAGGAAGCTCCTCCACGCGAACGACCTCCGCCACATATTCACAATTCATGGGATCGTGCTGCGAGCTGTAGGGGAAGGTCACGAAAACCCGCATCCCTTTATAGTAGGATTTCCGTCGCGTGCTGAAGAAGATGCCTTCCTTGGACGCGTTCACGCTGACTGGCAGGTCTTCGAAGTGCTCGTCATTCGGGTCGGACGGCCGCACGCGAACTGGCCGGGCAATCTTAGCTCTGCGGCTGCGACGCTGGACCGGATAGTCGGTGGTCGAGGGTTCCGGAATGGTGGCTTTCGAGATGGTCTTGCTCCATACCTACTATTCGCGAACGCGGCTGCATCGTCAAGCGAGTGCGCTGAATCTGATAGTGCACGGGAAGTATCATTTTGGAACTCATGGAACGGAGAAGTCATGAAAGAGAAAGTCCAGAAGGACGCCGCTGCATGGAAGAAACAACTCACGGAGAATCAGTACTTTGTGACCAGGCAAAAGGGCACGGAACCCCCTTTCACCGGGGAGTATGAGGATACGGAGACTGCGGGAACCTACAAGTGCGTTTGCTGCGGCCAGCCTCTGTTTCGTTCTGATACAAAATACCACTCAGGGTCCGGTTGGCCGAGTTTTTACGCGCCTGCCAGCGAAGAGGCCGTGGAGGCTGAAATGGATACGGGCCACGGAATGCGCCGAACCGAGGTAAAGTGCAGCCGTTGCGAAGCCCACCTTGGGCATGTCTTTGATGACGGTCCCCAGCCGACCGGCTTGCGGTATTGCATCAATTCCGCGGCGTTGGAATTGGACGAAGACTAAAGAGGCGCCCCGAATTCTAGGGACGCCTCTTTTTCGGCTCTTTTGTCTCAAGATATAGCAAGAAAGGGGTTAGGCGGCCGGGCAGGCACACGCCACCAATTCAGCGACGGGATCCCGTTCCCATGCGCCCAGCAGCAGCACTTTCGTGCCTGTCGGATATTTGAACACGTAATAGATGTTCGAAAGTCCTTCGACTTCATAAAAGCCGGGCCGGCGCGGATCGGGACGCGAAGGCGCACCCATAGTGAGAAGCTGACGCAGTTCAGCAATCTGTTCCTGCGAATGGTTCCGCAGATCTTCCACGACGGGCGGTTGTTTTGTAAGGTTCATGATCATCTTCATTCTCCGCCACATTCAGCTTATCCTCTCCTCACCTGTAAAGACGTAAAAACTCGGAAAATGTTTCATGGAACGCAACGTCTTTTGCGACAAATTGGCCTGCAAGCCCTCGGGCTCCCATCGAGGGAGCCGTCAGTTGTTGGATGCGTCGGAATGAGAATATGGTGCGTCCCACATGGGCTCGCCAGCCGCCAAGTCTGAAACGTGATTCGCTGTCTGAATAGTAATAAAAAAAAAAGTATCCGCGCGTGCGAAAAGGTCGCTTGCCTCGCACTGGCACGTTTTTCCATTTCAACCGGCGCATTTTTCTGCTGTAATGGACCGCGGGTTACTATCTCCCCCGGTACTTGCGCGGCGGTGGCTTCCCTGAGATAGTGCCGTGCTTACTCTTGTGAAACAGGGATGGTTAACGTGACAAAAAGTGGGACGAAGAAGGGTTCGGGACGAGGAAAGAGTTCCTTCGCCAAGGACCGCCGCCGCAAGCATCACCACTATCTCGTTAGTGTGTATTATGCGGATGGCGAAAAGTTCGGGCGCGTTTACACCGACAAGGAAAAGGCTTCGCGCTTCGCCGAGCGGCAACGCAGATCACCGGTGGTGAAGTCTGCACGCATTACCCAGGTTTCCTGACGCAATATGAAGTGGAGGGTATTGTCCCAGGGTGGCAACGCGAGACGAGGCTTGTGGCTGCCGTCGCGGGCATGTTATAAAAAGAGTGTCGTTGAGCGGCCTTAGTATAGTGGTAGTACGGAACCTTGCCAAGGTTCAGGTGTCGGTTCGATTCCGATAGGCCGCTCCACTTCCCGCCAGTAGGGTTACTTCCCGTTCTACTTCGTGCTCGCGAACAACCAGTCTTCTGGCTGGCGGCCTGCCTATTCCAATCGCGGAGCGTTGTGGCCAACGCGCCAACCATAGAAGAGCAGGAACATGCGGCGGTTGTGGTAATGGGCGGCGAACTCATTGGGCACGGATTTTCGAGTGTTTAATCCGGTGAGGTCATTGATTCACGGACGGTGGTCTGGGGGAGAAATTGGGCTAAGGCCGTGGTGAAGAGGGCTGCTCCCTCAGAATTGAGATGGAGTTCATCGGAGAGGTAATACTTGGCGGGGAGGGCCGCGGGATCAATGGGGACTAAAGTATCCACGTCGGCCTTCTGCGAAGCGATGGCAATTTGGCGGACCGCGTCTTCTGAGGATGGGGTTGGAGGGACGAGAAGAATCAGTTTCGCGCCATATGCCTCGCATAGTGCGCGGAGCTGCTCAAGGCGAGAGTTCGCAAGAGTTTGGAACTGGGGGGCAGGGGGAATGGCAGACTGTGGCTTGAGGAGCGAGACGAGATCTTGGTAGTGCGGAACAGTGTGACGCAGAATCTGCGTGCGCAGGACGCTGCGCGTGTCCCAGAAGGCACTCGAATGCGCGAGTAAGAGGTTACTCGTGGCAGTGCGATCCATTTTGAGATCAGATGCGACGCTGAGGGAATCTCGCAAGTCAAAGAGCATCAGGGGGGTATAGTCCTGGCGCACGGCGCTTGCGAGGAAGCTATTTACGTCAACACCGAGAACTACGACCTGCGGTCTTGATCCCTCGCGAAACAGACGCCGCAAAGCATAGAACCAGTCATAGTAACCGGTGGCTTCGAGGAAAATGGGACAGATGTGAACCTGGCCCGCGGTCAAGCTCGTTAATCGGTCCATATCGACGCCGTAGAGTAGCAAAGAGTTGCCGACCAGCAGGACGGAAGCCGGCTCGCCGGGCTTTGCTGGACGCATCTTGACGGCTTCAGCGTATTGTTGAGATACGCGGGCGTATGTTTCGGAATGGTACTTGAGTAGAAAATCGCTTACGAATTCGAAGACAAACATGAGAATGGCGCAGACGCCTGCCAGAAGTTTGGCATAGAAGAGGGCGGGATGTTTAGAACTGGAAGTAGACGAATGCATTGAGATTGCTCCCTGAAAAAAATGCGAGAACGACGAGCGCGGCGACGGCAAGTGAAGTTCGGAATGCATAAGTGGAGTTGGCGAATGGATATTCTAGGTTGCTCGCTTCCAGCAGAAGATCCACAACGAACAAAGGGATAGCGAAAAGGCAGAGCATGAAGAACGCGGAGGCATATTCACTGCGCCAGGCGAAATTGGACAAGCCCGCCAGCAGTTGCACGGCTGCATGGAGGGAGGTCGCTCGGAAGAAAGCCAGGCTCAACCCAAGAATGTTGAAGGTCAGAATTCTCTGCGCCCAGAGGGAGAGGAAGCCCGTGGAACGCTGGGAAGGTCCCGCACCTGCTGATTTGGATTTGGCAGGGAACAAGTAACGCTCCACGGAGAGCACGACTCCGTGGATGGCGCCAAAGATGACAAAGGTCCAATTGGCGCCATGCCAGAGGCCCGCCAGGACCATGGTAATGAAAAGATTTCGGGAAGTTTTCCAATTGCCACCAGCGCTGCCCCCAAGGGGTATATACAGGTAATCGCGCAGCCAAGTGCTCAGGCTGATATGCCAGCGGCGCCAAAAGTCTTGAAGACGATTGGCGAGAAAGGGCTGGCGGAAATTGACCATGAAATGGAAGCCGAGCAGTTGGGCGCTGCCGCGCGCGATGTCGCTGTAACCGCTGAAATCACCATAGACTTGCCACGTAAATGCATAGGTTCCGAGCAGAACCAGCCAGAGGTTCGAAGGTCCGAGCTGACCCCCAAATACGGCATTTGCCAGAAGCGCGCAATTGTCCGCGACCACGCATTTGCGGATAAGGCCAGAGAAGATCAGCATCAGGCCATCAAAAAATCGATCTGGGTCGAGGGTACGTTCTTTCTGAACCTGCGGAAGCAAATGCCCGGGCCTTTGTATCGGACCGGCGATCAAATGAGGGAACAGACTGATGAACAGGCCATAATCGATAAAAGACTTGGATGCCTCGATCCTTCCTTTGTAAACGTCCACGATGTAAGCAACTTCCTGGAACGTATAAAACGAAATTCCGGGCGGAAGGATGATGCGGATCAAGGGCAACGGAATATTGTGAATTCCGAGTGCGTCGAGGGTGCTTGCGAAGGAACCCGCGAAGAAGTCAAAGTACTTGAAAATCCCCAAGATCGTGAAATTCAATACGAGCGAAAAGACAAACCATTTCTTCCGGTGGGGGTCCGAGCGGCTGAGTGCAATTTTCTGCGCGATCAGAAAATCCACGGTGGTGCTGCCGATCATGAGAGCGAGAAACCGCCAATCCCACCAGCCATAGAAGAAGTAGCTCGCAAGGAGAAGGAAAACGTTTTGAGTGCGATGATCGAGACGCCAATACAGCAGCACTATCGGGATGAGGAACAAGAAGTAGGCAGGTGAGTCGAAAAGCATATCGTAAAATTCAAACCAATGACGTTTGGGCCAGCTCGCTGGGTCGGTGTCAGCATAATCAGAGGTATGCCGGGGAAACAATCCGGGGAATCATGGCATTGAAGCTAGGGCAAGCCCCGAGCTGAAATAGGGGAAAGCACTCTTTCTGCAAGGATTTGCAACAGGGTCAGCCAGATACAGGAAGCATCTTCGAACGTACCAATCGCTCCGCTCTGAGAGGCCCGAAGGTGCTTGGCTTCATCGCGCACTCACGTTGCTCCAATCGCGTCACGCCAGAAGAATGCTCTCAAGAGGCGTCGTATGCTCCATGGGGAATTCTCCGTCGCGATATTTAAGGTTTAAACCGGATTGTGAGGCAGTTCTGCATCAGCTAGCCTGCTCTACAGGCGAAACTTAGAAACTTCTCCTTCGTCAGCTCAGTCTTACCGGGCTGAGAAATGTGTTTCGGGGGAATGGGGCCCTGGCCGAAAGAGGGTGGCAGCCTGGCTGGGACTTCAACGGCGGTAGCTTTTCCAGGAGGCACGATGGGGATTCACGATCAGCAGTGGCCTTGGTTTGCAATCCTGGCCAGGACCGGCAGAGAAAAGAGTGCGACTCTACTGTTGGAGAACAATGGTTACGAGTGCTACTTGCCCATCATAAAAATTACACGCCAATGGTCCGACCGTCTGAAAGAGATTGAATTGCCTCTCTTTCCGGGATATCTCTTCTGCCGGATGAATCCGCACGATCGGCTTCCCGTCCTGACGACGCCAGGCGTAGTCCAAATCGTGGGGGTCGGCAAGAGTCCAATTCCGGTTGAGGAGCAGGAAATTGCCGCGATCCAGCGCGTTGGAAAGAGCGGGGTCTCAATAATGCCTTGGCCGTACCTGCAAGTCGGCAATGTGGCTCGTATCGAGAACGGGCCACTGCGTGGATTGAGCGGAATCGTAATCAGAATCAAGTCAGGATTGAAGCTTGTGCTGTCTGTTAGTTTGTTGCAGCGCTCCGTCGCGGTCGAAATTGATCGTAGCTGGATTTGCGCAGTTCATCCTGTCAGACCGATTGCAGGTCAGGCAGCAGGCGGCCCATCAACTCGTCTTACGCTTGATCCGACCAAACTGGGAACGGTACTTGATTTTGCAAGTAAGCGAACTAACGCGAATTGAATTGCTTCGAACGCCGAGGAACTGCAGTTGATGGTTCGTTTCACGCTGGAATTCAATTAGATCGCACATTAAACTCCGATGGCCATATCGTCCACGTTCCTCGATTTCTATCAATTGCGTGAGCAGCCGTTTGGAGTGACCCCGGACCCAAACTACCTGTATCTAGGCCCTGGGCACCGGGAAGCTCTGGCTTCCTTGCTGTATGGGATCGAAACCGGGCGGGGTTTCCTCTCTCTCGTCGCGGAGCCGGGAATGGGAAAGACCACCCTCCTGTTTCAACTGCTTCAGCGCTGGAGGGGCTATGTCCACAGCGCTTTCCTGTTCCAAACTCAATGCGATTCCCGGGAGCTTATCCGTTACTTGTTGAACGACCTGGGTCTACAGAGCGATGGCGAAGATATCGTGAGGATGCACGCGGACCTCAACGAGTTCCTTTTTCGCGAGACGTTGGCAGGAAGGCCAGTCGTTGTTTTCATTGATGAGGCTCAGAATCTTTCAGACACGGTGCTGGAGACGGTGCGCTTGCTCTCCGATTTTGAGGCGACCGACAAGAAACTGCTCCAAATTGTGCTGGCTGGTCAACCAGACCTGTCAAATCGGTTGTCACATCCGGGCTTGTCTCAATTGCGCCAGCGAATCGCTGTTCAGGCACGTTTAGATGCGTTGCCTCCGAGCGAGGTCATTCACTACATCCATTACCGGCTTCAAGTGGCTGGCCGCCAGGAAGCCGGATTGTTCACTCCTGGAGCGTTTGAGCTCATAGCCGAGCAAAGCAGAGGCATACCGCGGCTCATCAACAATCTGTGCTTTGCTGCACTGTCTTTGGGTTGTGCCCTTCAGAGCAAGCAAATCACCTGCGATGTCATACGCAAAGCTGCAGCGGACCTGTCATTGGAGCTCCGTCCCCAAACATATCCAGTCTCGTCCCAGACGACAGTGCCACGGCTGGCTCGCGGTCTTCGACCGTGGTTGCAGTCTTTTTATTCCTGGTCCAAAGACAATCTTTTCAGACATAGGATTTTTCAGACATCGGTCGCTTTGCTTGTCGCCGGCAGCTTAGCGATCTACCTTGGAATGCACAACGGGTCAGGGACGGCTCAACCCTCACCTGATCCCCCTAGGACTTTCGACGCTCAAAAAGTGTCGGAAGTAGTTCCTCTACCCGAGCGGACCATCGCTGAAAACTTCGTCACAGTGCGCGACCAAAGCGCACAGGAAACTGGCCGTCGCGAAGACTCGCGTACCTTTTTTACATACGTGGTTCAGCCGAACGACACTCTCCGAGACCTCTGCATGTCGACTGTCGGACGATATGACAGTGCGATCCTAGCGGAAATCCAGAAGTTGAATCCGGAATTGAGAAATCCAAACCATCTGAATGCCGGACAAGAGATCCGATTCCCTCTGAATTACCCAAAATGAGAGCGGAACGGCTCGCCGAAGGACGACCCCTTGGCCAGATCGACGAATCGGCCGTGGCACATGACCAGCCCAAAGCAGCAAGGAATGATCGTTTCTACCGGATGACAATTGAGGGTATTCCCTTACGTCCTTGTGCGCAATTTTCCTCTTTCGGATTGCAAGGGGAACCGGATTGGCGAGAGCGCGTCAGCTTATTATGCTGGCCCCGTTTGAAAGTGCAGAAGGTATGTTCCCTGCGGAGATCGGGCACGTGAACAGCGCCGATCCTCCCGTAGTAGAAGACAGGGAAAGTGCTCCAGGGAAGGGTATCGTGCACTCTGGAAACACGCTCTAGTTTTCCAGCGGCTCGAAACTGAGACTCTCGGAGTGGCGGCATTTACTAACGATTTTTTTGTCGTGATCCGAAGCGGGAGAAAGGCGCTGAACCCTGACATGACCCCAGAAATGAATAGCTATCCGTGGTTCGCGCTACAAACCAAATCCAGGTCGGAGAACTTCGTGGCCACGCAGCTGCGTGGTAAAGGATACGAACCTTTCCTGCCTGTGTACAAATCTCGGAGGCGTTGGTCCGACCGCTTCAAGGAACTCGAACTGCCCTTATTTCCCGGGTACATGTTTTGCCGGTTTAATCCACTAGATCGCTTGCCGATACTTGTAACGCCGGGAGTACTCCAGATCGTGGGGGCGGGCAAGAGCCCTACACCGGTCGATGATGCGGAGATCGCCACCATTCAGACCTGCATTCAATCCGGGGTGCCCAGGCAACCTTGGCCGTTCCCGCAGATCGGGCAAAGAGTGAGAGTCGAATACGGACCGCTTCGTGGTCTCGAGGGGGTCTTGCTAAGTATCAAGGGGGGCCATCGCCTTGTCTTGTCGGTAACACTGCTGCAGCGCTCCGTGGCCGTACAACTAGACGAGTCTTGGGTGAGCCCGATTCCACTCTGCTTCCCAGCCCCTTCGGTTCCGGCATTCGTGCCAACCGGATCTTAGGAAACTCCCCTCACAATCAAATTCAAACAGGTTCAAGGCAAAAGAATGAGCACGCCAATGATAGCTGGATTGATAGAAAAGCCTGAGTTGCCGAGACTTCTTAGATTTACTTTGCGACTGCGCGGTTCTTTGAACCGGCCGGGTCACGAAGTCCTTGCCGAGGACGTGTTTAGGAGAATTTTCTGCTGGGAGCGGAAACGAGCGGAGCGTTCCGGCAGGTGCTTTCTGCTGATGCTTGTGCATGTGGAAAGCATTCACCCGGCGAATGAGAGCGAAAGAACGCTGTCTGAAATAGCGTTGGCACTCTCGGGTGTCGCGAGAGAGACAGACATTGCCGGGTGGTATCGAGAGGGTGCCATACTTGGTGTCATTTTCACGGAGCTCGGCGATGGAAACTGGGAATCGGTGCAAAGCTTTGCGCGCACCAAGGTGACCACGTCATTGCGGACAAAGTTAAGCCCGGAACAAGTCGATCGAATCCACATCTCGTTCCACTGCTTTCCGGAAAAATGGGACAAAACCGACCGCGGCGGATTGGCTAACGCGAATCTGTACCCGGACTTGTTCGAGCGGGACAAGGCGAGGAGGTTCTCTCGGGTTGTGAAGAGGTTGTTGGATATTGTAGGAAGTCTTACAGCTTTGACGCTTTGTTCTCCTTTTCTGGCCATTATCGCGCTGGCCGTCAAACTCACTTCAAAAGGGCCCATCCTTTTTAAGCAGGAAAGGGTGGGCCGGTACGGCTCGCGGTTCACGTTCCTGAAATTCAGGTCCATGAAATGCGAGAACGATCCGAGTATTCACCGGGAGTATGTCAGGCAGTTCATCGCCGGACAAGCGGTTCCGGCCGGAGCCGGCCATGAGCAAAATGCGGTTTACAAAATTCAGAACGATCCGCGTGTCACTCGCCTTGGGAAGTTTCTTCGTAAGACCAGTTTGGACGAGCTTCCCCAGCTCGTAAACGTATTGAAGGGTGAGATGTCTCTTGTTGGGCCGCGCCCCCCCATCCCCTACGAGTTGGAGGCCTATCAGGTCTGGCACCGGCGCCGCGTACTGGAGGCCAAACCGGGAATCACGGGGCTGTGGCAGGTGAATGGCCGCAGCAAACTCAAGTTCGATGACATGGTTCGGCTGGATCTCCAATACGCGAAGACATGGTCGCTCTGGCTGGACATCAAGATCCTCATACAAACGCCGCGGGCCGTACTTTTCGGGGCAGGCGCTTACTGAGCCGCTCGCAATGCGTAACTAGTTCCGGAGGAAGGAGATTTATGGCAACCCAAGTGGATCCCGTTCGACATGACCACCCATTGGCGACTACGCCAGAGAAATCCAAAAGGGTGAAATCCTGCGCTCTCCAAAGCTCCTCTAGTCTCGTTCGTGTTGGAGTTATTGGTTACGGTTATTGGGGTCCGAATGTAGTCAGGAATCTGCAAAGCCTCGAAAACTGTCAGCTAGGTACGATCTGCGACAAGAATTCCGATTCGCTCCTGCGCGCTAAGCGAGCCCATCCGGGGGTGGACCTGACGACGGACTTCTCGGAGCTCTTGACCTCCACTGAAATCGACGCCATCGCGGTGGTTACCCCGGTCTGGACACATTTCGAGCTGGCTAAAGCGGCTTTGCAAAATGGCAAACATGTCTTCGTCGAAAAACCGTTTACCTCGACGACGCAGCAGGCCGAAGAGCTCATTGAGTTGGCGGAGCGGAACAAACTCAAGATCATGGTGGATCACACATTTCTGTTCACCGGCGCGGTAAAGAAAATCCGGCAGCTCATCGACGACGGTACCCTGGGTGCTCTCTACTATTATGATTCGACCCGCGTGAACCTGGGCCTCTTCCAACATGACGTAAACGTCGTGTGGGACCTTGCACCCCATGATTTGTCGGTTATGGATTACCTCATTCAAGCCAAACCGGAGGCGGTCGTCGCCACGGGCGGAAGGCATCTAAACGGCTTGGCGGATATAGCCTTCATTACGGTCTATTTTCCCGGCAATGTGATCGCGCACATCAATGTCAATTGGCTCTCCCCGGTCAAAGTTCGGACGACACTGATCGGCGGCGAGAAAAAGATGCTGGTCTGGAATGATCTCGAGGCCGATGAAAAAATCAAAGTCTACGACAAAGGCGTGCAGATGAGCGGCGGCCGGGGCGTGTACGATTTGCTGGTGAGTTATCGCTCTGGAGATGTTTGGGCGCCGAAGATTGAACAAGCGGAAGCTCTGAAAGTCGAGCTTGAATACTTCACCGACTGCATCGTGAACAACCGAACCCCTTTCAATGACGGAGGTGCAGGTTTGCGCGTGGTCAAAATACTTGAAGCGGCTGACCAGTCATTGAAAGAACGAGGAAGAGCCGTCCAACTATGAACAACTACAACTGTATCGCTCCGGATGTGCGCCTGGGAGAAGATGTGAAGCTCTCCAAATTCATCAATCTGTACGGGTGCGATATCGGAGACCACACCAAGATAGGCGCATTCGTAGAAATCCAAAAGAACGCCAGGGTTGGCAAGAATTGCAAGATTTCGAGTCATAGCTTTGTGTGCGAAGGAGTGACGATCGAAGATGACGTTTTCGTGGGTCACGGCGTAACGTTTATCAATGACCTCTATCCGCGTGCTACCACCACGGAAGGCAATCTTCAAACGGAAAAGGACTGGAAGGTGGAGGCAACGTTGGTGAAGAAAGGCGCCTCCATTGGTTCCGGCGCGACAATTCTCTCGAATCTGGTCGTTGGCGAAAACGCTCTCGTCGGCGCAGGCAGCGTCGTGACTCGCGACGTGCCTGACAATGCGATTGTGGCTGGAAATCCCGCACGGGTGATTCGTTTGATCACGCCGGAATTGAAGGTGGCGTCATAAGCGGCAACGGCAGAATTCCTTTCTTGGACCTGGTGACTCCCCACCAGGAATTGGAGGAGGAACTCGTCTCGATCTTCCGCAGTGCACTGAAGACGGCTGGATTCGTTGGCGGGCCGATGGTGGAAGGGTTCGAACGGGAGTTTGCAGCGTTTTGCGAAGCCGGACATTGTGTGGGCGTGGGTAACGGGACGGACGCCTTGCGGTTTGCCCTGATCGCTGCCGGAATACGGCCTGGCGATACGGTCATCACGGTTCCGAACACTTTTATCGCAACAACAGAAGCGATTTCCCAGGCCGGTGCGCTGCCGGACTTCGTGGATGTTGAGGAGCGCACCTACAACATGGATGCGCGAAGGCTTCAAGAGTACATTGAAACGCGCTGCCGCTTCGACCGTGGGTCAGGAAAATTACGTAACCGCAAGACTGGAAGGCCTGTCACAGGGATCGTGCCCGTACACCTGTATGGCCAAATAGCGGACATGGACCCTCTCCTCGAGATCGCAGAACGACACAACCTGATGGTAATCGAGGATGCTTGTCAGGCTCACGGGGCGGCTTACTATTCCCAAAAAGCGGATCGCTGGAAGAAGGCGGGGTCGCTGGGTGTGGCAGCTGCGTTCAGCTTCTATCCAGGAAAGAACCTGGGCGCTTGTGGGGAGGCCGGAGCAATCACGACAAACGACCCAAAACTCGCGGAAAAAGTTCGCATGCTGCGCGACCACGGACAATCGCGGAAGTACAGCCACGAAATAGAGGGATATAACGGCAGATTGGATGCGATCCAAGCCGGAATTCTCCGGGCTAAGCTAAAGCATTTAGCCGAGTGGAACCAAAAACGCCGCACACATGCATGTCAGTACAGCGAGTTGCTTCGGTCGTACGTTGACAGAGTCATCTTGCCGTACGAATCTCCCCTAAACCAGGCCGTCTATCACCTTTACGTAATCCGCGTTAAGAATCGGGAACAAGTGCAGGCGCATCTTGCCCAGGCCAACATCGCAACCCAGATACACTACCCGACGCCTCTCCACCTCCAGAAGGCCTATGCGACATTGGGGTACAAACAGGGAGATTTTCCTGTGGCAGAAAAAGTAGCGGCGGAAATTGTGTCGCTGCCCATGTACCCACAGCTGGAACATTGGCAGCAGAGAGTAATTGTCCAAGAGCTGATTCATTCGCTTCTTGGAGAAACTGCCGGTAGCGGGAATCCGAATCTGAAGGCAGCCGCCGCGTCTGAGGTTCGTGCTGACTGAGATGTTTCTTAATCCCCCAGGAAATCAACGCTTGAGCTCCGACCTGAATTCCGAGACGCCGATCCAGTTGCCAACCGCGCGCCCCACGCTGGCAAAGATGGAGAGATCTCCGGCAGCGCGCGCCAGGAGAAAGATCTGGATCGATTTGGATAACTCACCCCACGTTCCATTTTTTGCCCCCATCATCGAAGAACTGCAGAAGCGCAATTATTCGGTGGTGGTAACCGCGCGCGATTGTTTTCAGGTGCGCGAACTGGCAGACCTTTTTCATCTGAACTACAAGCTTGTCGGCCGTCACTCCGGAAAAAGCAAAATCCGCAAGGTTGCAGGGTTGTGTTTTCGTGCGTTGCAGTTGATTCCCACGATCTTGAGAGAAAAGCCGGAGCTTGCCGTATCCCATTGCTCACGCGCCCAATTGATTGCGTCTATCCTTTGCAGGATTCCATCTTTTTTCTTGGGCGACTATGAGTTTGCGACCGGCTGGATGTTCATCTATCCCACCTGGCATATGCGCCCGGAAGTGATTCCGGATGGAAACCTCCCATGGAATCCGAGTCGAAACCTGAAATATCCAGGTATCAAGGAAGACGTTTACGTTCCCCGGTTTGTTCCAGACCCTAGCATCAGGTCCCAGCTCGGACTCCAGAAACAGGATGTCGTGGTGACCCTGCGTCCGCCGGCGAGCGAAGCCCACTATCACAATCCGCAAAGTGACGCTCTCTTCGTGGCAGCAGTTGAGTATTTAAGTAAGAAGGCCGAACTGAAACTTGTGGCGCTTCCCCGGAATGACAAGCAGGGGAAGTGGCTACGGGAGCGCTGGCCTGCCCTTTTCTCGAACGGCAAGATGCGCATCCCGGAGAAAGTCGTGGATGGTCTTAACCTGATTTGGTATTCAGACTTCGTCATCAGCGGGGGCGGTACGATGAACAGGGAGGCGGCGTCGCTGGGAGTTCCTGTTTACAGCATCTTTCGCGGCAAGATTGGGGCCGTCGATCAGTATCTGAGCAAGACAGGCCGGCTAATCCTTCTCGAAAGCGTTGAAGATTTACAAACTAAGATTTTGCCTGTGGGGAGAGAGCGTCCGGCGAGCCCGCAGAACAGACAGTCAGCCGCCCTCAGCAGGATTGTGGAAGGAATTGTCGCGAGCATGGAATCACAGCAAGTACTTTCGAGCGACATGGAAGTGGCCGCTCCGCGAAGTGCAATGGGAAGGTGAGGCTACAGGATGCAACGCTCTGAGGCTGGCGTAATAAAGATTCTTACGGTTGTCGGCGCGCGTCCCAATTTCATGAAGGCGGCGCCAATCATCGCAGCGATCAACAAACAGAACGGGCGGCTGTTAACAGATTCCGCTGGTCGGCAGGAATCACAGGTCGAACCGATCCAGCACATCCTTGTCCACACTGGTCAACACTACGGCGAACTTATGTCCGGGTCCTTTTTCAAAGATCTTAATCTCCCAAAGCCCGATATTCATCTTGGTGTGGGTTCAGGATCGCATTCGGCACAAACAGCCGAAATCATGAAGAAGTTCGAGGAAGTGTTGTTCGCGGAAAAGCCCGATGTAGTAGTGGTCGTTGGCGATGTGAATTCGACGATTGCTTGCGCCTTGGTTACCGCTAAGATCTCCTTTGACGCAGATGGCGCCCGGCCGGTGATTGCCCACGTGGAAGCGGGCTTACGCTCCTTCGACCGGTCGATGCCCGAAGAGGTCAACCGCATTCTTACCGATCATGTTTCTGACCTCCTATTTGTCACCGAAGAGAGCGGGCTTCAGAATCTCCGCAATGAAGGTATCTCGGCCGATAAAATCCACTTCGTCGGCAATACCATGATCGACTCCCTCCTTCATTTCAAGGAGAAAGCTGAAGCATCGACCATTCTGGAGAGACTAGCGCTTGCGCGCGAAGCAGGGAAGAACGAAGAGGCCAACTCTGGCCCGCGGTATGCGCTTCTGACGTTACATCGGCCGTCCAACGTGGATCATCGAGATGTCTTTCGGAACATCATTGCAGGGTTGGAGGAACTCGCAGCGGATTGCCCCATCGTCTTTCCTGTCCATCCTCGAACCCAGCAGCGAATCAGGGAATTCGGATTCGAATTCAACCACGGTGGGGGTGCCAAGAAACAAAATGGAAATGCGCAAGGTTCCGGAAACTGGCGCGAAGGTATACTCCTCACTGACCCACTGGGCTATTTGGACTTTCTTTGTTTGATGAAACACGCGGCGTTGGTCGTGACTGACTCGGGCGGCATCCAGGAAGAAACAACAATCCTTGGGATTCCCTGCGTCACCGTCAGAGAAAACACCGAAAGGCCCGTTACAGTTGAGAGGGGGACAAATACGATTGCTGGGACGAAATCAGACGCCATCAGGGACGCTGTCCGCCGTCAGCTAAAAAGGAACAGCGATAACGGCGCGCCGAAGAACTGGGACGGACGGGCCGGCGCGCGCATCATTGACATCTTGGTTCGCAGCCACTACGAAAAGACTTCTTATCGACCATCCCCTATCCCCAACGCCGTGCCGCTTGAAGCCCGCTCCTCGTGCTCCTAGACCGACCGATGCCTTTAGATAATCGCTTGGAAGCTAACATCCTGAAGCTCTTGGCCTATTGCCAGGCCAACGAATGGGCGGGGTACGACCCGTACGACGCTGTGAACGCCCGCATTTTTACCGCCCTGCCATTCCTCAACTCACGACTTCCTCGGCTTGTCCTAACGCAGGCTTTGAAGCGAAGCCCAATCAATATTCGCACCTTGTTGGGCATTCCAAAGACCCAGAATCCCAAAGCCATCGCGTTATTTCTCTCGGCATTCCTCAAACTCTCGGGAATCGGAGTGGCTAAGACCGGAGACTTGGTCGAGCCGATGATCGAACGGCTGATCGCGCTTCGCTCACAAGGAATACGTCACTGGTGCTGGGGATACAATTTTCCTTGGCAGACACGGACAATTGTGGTGCCTAGAGGGGCGCCCAACCTGGTGTGCACCGCATTTGTGGGTAACGCGCTTTTAGATGCCGATGACCAGCGTCAGGACCGACGATGTCTGGGCATGGCAATGAGCGCGGCCCAGTACATTCTGGACGAGCTCTACTGGACTGACGGTAAATCGATTGCCGGTTTTAGCTATCCTCTTCCCGCTCTTCGGAATCAAGTACCCAACGCAAATTTCCTTGGCGCGGCCTTGTTGTGCCGTGTGTACCACCACACTAGCGAAAGGAAATTCCTCGGTCCAGCGCTTAGGGCTGCTCGCTATTCGGCTGCCATGCAGCACGCGAATGGTTCGTGGGACTATGGGGAGGGGCTGTCGCAACGTTGGATTGACAACTTCCATACCGGCTACAACTTGTGCGCGCTGCAGTCCATTGGTCGCTATGCCGGAACAACTGAGTTTGAATCGCACATCCGGCGCGGGCTCGACTTTTACCGAGCCCACTTTTTCCGTGAGGATGGCGCGCCCAAATACTTCCATAACCGCAGCTATCCCGTTGACATTCATTCTGTGGCGCAAAGTATCATTACTCTTCTTGCGCTTAAGAACCTCGACCCCAGCAATGTCGAACTGGCTCGTACGGTATTCCAATGGGCCTTGAAACACATGTGGGATGAACGTGGCTACTTTTACTATCGCGTCCTTCGCCTCTGTACCATTCGAACCCCCTATATGAGATGGGCCCAGGCCTGGATGCTTCTCGCAATGTCCGCTCTGCTATGTGAAGCGAACGTGACTGTGACAAATCCCGAAGCCCAAGATTCAACAGTTTTAGTGGAGGCCTGCTAATGCCTCGCCCAGCTATAGCGTACATGTGAGGTTTTTTCTGACCGTCTACACCCTGAATCCGCTGCACGATTCGCGATGGCCGGGTTTTGTCGAAGGGCATCGGCGAGCTTCCGTTTTTCATACACGGAGCTGGCTGGAAGCGCTACACCGCACCTATGGCTATGAACCCATCGTCTACACAACCTCCGCTCCTGGAAGGCCACTGACGAATGGAATTCCTTTGTGCCGCGTGAGAAGTTGGCTGACCGGGAGTAGGCTTGTCTCTCTGCCGTTTACCGACCACTGCGAGCCTCTCGTAGAGGGCCCCGAGGAAGGCAAAGAAATCTTTGAATCTTTGCAAAGCGCACTCGATAGAGAAAAGTTCAAGTACATCGAGCTCCGCCCGCTGCATACGAGCCTGATGGCGGGGACCAGCATGCAGAGGAGCCATTCGTTCTGCTTCCATGAGCTGGATCTTGGGCCCGCTCTTAGGGATCTTTTTGGGAATCTTCAAAAGGATTCGATTCAAAGAAAGATTCGGCGCGCTGAACGCGAGGGTTTGTTTTACGAAGAGGGAAAATCGGAAGTGCTTCTGAAGCAGTTTTATCTCCTCTTCGTCATGACACGCAGGCGGCACCAAGCGCCTCCGCAGCCGATGGATTGGTTCCGAAACCTTGTTGCGTGCCTTGGCGACCGGCTCAAAATTCGCGTTGCTTCGAAAGCGGGCCGTCCCATCGCGAGCATTATGACTCTACGGCACGGCGACGTCATGGTTTACAAGTACGGCGGTTCCGACGCCAGTGCTCACAATCTGGGCGCCATGCCGTTCCTGTTCTGGAAGGCAATTCAGGATGCGAAAGAGAACGGAGTCCAGAAATTTGATTTCGGCCGCACAGATTGCGACAACACCGGGCTGATTACCTTTAAGGACCGTTGGGGCTCGCAACGAAGCGAGCTGACGTATTGGCGGCTCCCGAACCACCGTGGACTCAGCCACGGACAGTGGAAGCGCAAACTCAAATTTGCCGGACCGATTTTCGCTTGTATCCCGGATCGCTTGCTGGCAGCAAGTGGGAGAGTCCTATACCGCCATATCGGCTAGCAAGGAAAGCGACGAGATTCCGAAAATAATGAACAAAGCTATGACAGTGGATCTGGACGTGAAGCCCACGCCGACGATCCCGCAATCAGCATCTCCGAGGACGGATTTTATCGGGGCCTTGGTCATGGACGCCGATTATCGCGGGCTCGCGATCGTTCGCAGCCTCGGGCGCCACGGAATTCCCGTGTGGGTTCTGCAGCACGGAGACCAGTTGCTTGCCACCTTATCCCGCTATAGCCGTCGAACACTAGACTGGCCCAGTCAAGATGAGGAACAGAGTGTCGACTTCCTTGTCCGATTGGCTCAGCAAGAAAATATCCGCAACTGGCTGTTGTTTCCCACTGGTGACGAAGGCGCCGCACTGGTTGCGCGACACCACCAGAAGCTCAGCAAGTACTTTCAGCTTACAACTGCGCCGTGGGAAGTTCTGCAATGGATGTATGACAAGCGTCTCACCTATCGGCTCGCCGCAAAGTTAGGTCTGGACTATCCATGGACTCTGTACCCTGCAAGCCGCGAGCAACTGTCGGAGAGCGACTGTCCGTTCCCGGTCATTCTCAAGCCTGCTTATCGCACTAGCTTCAATCGATTCACGGCTTCAAAAGCATGGAGGGTAGATACCCTGGAGCAACTCCTCGCCCGATACGACGAGGCTAAGTCGCTCGTTGACCCGGGCGCTTTGATGATTCAGGAGGTCATTCCGGGCGGAGGGGAGTCGCAGTTTTCCTACACGGCACTGTGCCGGGACGGCGAGCCGCTTGCTTCCCTTACTGCCAAGCGGATCCGCCAGATTCCCATGGATTTTGGGCGCGCTAGCACTTTCGTTGAGACGATTGACGACGAAGAAACCGCGTCCACCGCTGCTCATCTACTTCGGGCCCTGCGATACACAGGCATCGTGGAAGTCGAGTTCAAGCGGGACCTGCGTGATGGGAAGCTCAAGCTGCTCGACATTAATCCGCGCGTTTGGGGCTGGCACAGTCTTTGTGCATCCGCGGGCGTGGATTATCCGTACCTGCAATGGCTCCTGACAGTCGGAGAGCCGGTACCGAGGACGAAGGCGGGGGTTGGCGTGCGCTGGGTGCGGATGAGCACGGATGCGCCCACGGCCATCCGCGAAATCCTTCGTGGCCGCCTTTCGTTGCATGACTACTTGCGCTCTGTCCGCTCCCCGCGTTCCACGGCAATTTACGCACCGGATGATCCCTTGCCTGGTGTTCTTGAAATTCCACTTCTAGCGTACTTGCTCGGCAAAAGAGTCCTCAGCGGCGGCAGGATGGCGTGAGCAACTGCTACCGCCCCACTATTTGAGGCGATTCGTTGTCGCAGAGCTGAGCGTTTAGTTCTTACTGCCCGATGAACGACACTGACGTGCGGGCAACCACCCGGCGTCAGGAAAATTCGATGTTATGGAGGTTCACAGTTGAAAGCGAAATCTGATGTGGTAGTTATTGGCGCTGGTCCTTATGGATTGTCAGCGGCGGCGCATTTGAACGCCGACGGAGTAAACGTCCGGGTTTTTGGGGAGACCATGTCATTTTGGGATCGCAACATGCCCTTGGGCATGTGCTTGCGATCACCCTGGGAAGCATCCCAGTTGTCTGATCCCCGCAGGTCACTGACGATTGATGCGTATCAAACGGTGACTGGCGAGGCGGTAAGTCGGCCGATTCCACTTGCGCGTTTTGTCGCCTACGGTCGTTGGTTTCAGTCCCATGCCGTTCCCAACCTCGAAGAGCGAAAGGTCGCCGAAATCGAAAAGGGCACGACGGGCTTCCGCGTCGTACTGACAGATGGAGAGGTTGTTCGATGTGGACGCGTCATCATCGCTGGGGGGATTGGTCCCTTTGCTGCGCGGCCGCCTCAATTTCTGGGAATCCCTCGTGACTTGGCTTCGCACTCGTCAGAGCAGAAGGATTTAGGCCGCTTTCGTGGGCAGCGCGTAGTGGTGATCGGTGGCGGGCAGAGTGCCCTCGAGTCGGCAGCTCTACTCCACGAATGCCAGGCAGAAGTTGAGTTGCTCGTTCGTGAGAGCACGGTTGACTGGACTTGGCAACGCCCGTGGCTGCATACGTTCAGGCCCGTCGGTGTGGTCCTCTATGCTTGGCCGGACGTCGGGCCGGCGTTCATCAGTCATGCCGTTGCGCGACCGGATCTCTACCGAATGTTACCGCGATGGGTTCAGGACTCCTGGCGCGCCAAGTCTGTCCGCGCAAACGGCGTCGGGTGGTTGAAACCGCGGTTGCGCGACGTAAAAGTCTCCACCGGCCTCGCCGTGCTTTCGGCGGTGGCCCGCGGAAACCAAGTTGAGCTCAAGCTGAGTGACGGCTCAGAGCGAACCGTGAATCACGTGTTGTTGGCTACTGGTTATCAAATCGACGTGAGAAAGTATGAGTTTCTCTCGCAGTCTTTGACCTCCGCGATTCGTCTGATCAACGGGTATCCGGTACTCGGGCGGGGCTTTGAATCCTCCGTTCCCGGTCTCCACTTTCTTGGTGCTCCGGCGGTATACAGCTACGGCCCGCTAATGCGCTTTGTTGCAGGAGCGGATTTTGCCGCGCGCACGGTGTCCCAGTCCGTCGTGCATGCCCGTGGCGCTGCCGCCGACCGACAAATTAGCGATTCGCTCCAAACGGTCGCTGTCCACCGGGCCCCAGAGAGACAATAGAGTACTGTCATGCTGAGGCAGATAGCCTCGGGTGCAATTTCCTCTTCGGCTCCTCAAGCTCCCCAATGAACCAAACATTCCTAGACTATTATCGCTGTCCAGAGGAGTTTGCCCGCTGTTCTCTAGATGGGCAGCCGTCTCAGGACTCTGGTCATTTCCGGTTTGGACCCGAATCCATCTGTTATGGCTCTATCAGCAAGGGATCGGTACATCAAAGCCCCGTTGGAGAACTCCACGACACATTGAACGATGCCGTGGCAGATCGCGGCGTGGTACGCCTGCCTTTCGACCCGGACCAGATCGTCAACAATCTCCGTTTTGAGCGCTATTACGGCACCTCACGAAGGAGCCCATTACTCTCTGGAAGGCTCGCCAGTAGTCTTTATTATCTGGCGCGGCCCATCCTAGGTGTGCGTGTCCGCCGGCACTTGCAGAAACTGAGACTTGCAGGTTGGCAGGCGATCGCATTTCCCCATTGGCCGGTTGATCGCACTGTCGAGCAAATTCACGAGACGATGCTCCGTCTCTGTGTGCAGGCTCACAACGGGCAAGAAGTGCCGTTTATCTGGTTTTGGCCGGAGGGGTTTCCCAGTTGCGTGGCGGTTACTCACGATGTGGAAGCCGTCAAGGGCCGTGATTTCTGTCCGGCCCTGATGGACGTTGATGAGAGCTTTGGCATTAAAAGTTCGTTCCAGCTGGTTCCAGAAAAACGATACGCGCTCAGCCGTCCGTTTATTGAGAGCATTCGTGCGAGGGGTTTCGAAGTGAATGTGCATGATCTGAACCACGACGGCCGCTTGTTTGCCAACGAAGTGGAGTTCTTCCATCGTGCACGCCGCATTAACCAGTATGGCCGTGCGTTTGGCGCGCACGGGTTTCGTTCGGGTGCCCTTTATCGCAATCTTGCCTGGTACGGAGCACTTGACTTTTCCTACGATATGTCCGTACCCAACGCCGCACATCTGGATCCACAACGCGGCGGCTGCTGCACCGTGATGCCTTATTTTATCGGGAAGATTTTAGAACTACCCGTGACCACCACCCAGGATTATTCTCTGTTCTATATCCTTAATCAGTATTCGATCGATCATTGGAAACGCCAAATCTCCCAAATCACGGAGAAGAATGGACTGGCCAGCTTCATCATTCATCCGGACTACATTTCAGAGAAACGGACGCGGGATACGTACAAGGCGCTACTAGCTTATCTGGTTGATTTGCGATCGCAGGGGAAGACTTGGATCGCCCTTCCGCGAGAGGTCAATCAGTGGTGGCGAGCCCGGCGCCAGATGAAGCTGGTGCGTCAAGGAAGCAAGTGGGTAATCGAAGGGCCGGGAAAAGAGAAGGCCCGGATTGCCTATGCCGTTGTGGACCGTGGCCGCTTGGCATATGAGCTGGTCTGATACGTAGAAAGCAGGCGCGGCCAAAGGAAGCAGGGTTTTCCCCGATACGCTTTTGATGGCTTGTACTGTATTCGATACCTCTTTTTACCTGATTCCTTTCCCTAGACCACGATGTTAAATATTTTCTTTGGAATGGGCATATGTGACCCAAAGGGCGGAGCTACGAATAGCTTTCCGAGTCATCGAGATTCGAAATCGTGGCTTCCAGCCATACCTTGCTTTTGTTTGTACGCCGACCGCGAGTATTCGGGACAGGAAAAGACAGTAGCGAAGCAGGTCCGGCGATGTCTTAGCCCCAGCGCAACGAAGGAGCGCCGTAAGACAAGATGTACCCGTCGGCGAGTTATTTGCGCGGACGGGGTTATCCGGCGTCAAGGCGAAGAACAATGAGCAAGCATTTTGAATTGATGAGCCATGGCTCGCACGATTCCGCGGCTGTGCAACCCCACACGCGAAGTGCGTCAAGGTCTAGACCGAATCCATCAAACCAATATCCCCAGTGGGTGGGAAGTGTCCCAGAGGAAATGTTCTTCGCGGCGCTATGGCGCATCATCCAACACCGCAAGCGCACGATTGCCGCGTTTACGCTGCTTGTTGTCGCGATCGTTGTGACCGCATCACTCCTGATAAAACCACAGTACGAGGCTGTTGGTCAGGTGGTGTTTCACCGCGACAGCGACAGTGGCGTGCTGGGATTCAAGGGCGTGGATACGTCACTGGTGGAAGATCCCGAAGAGCGTGCGGCCATTGACACACAGATCGGCATCCTGGAGACCGATGCGTTAGCCATGCAGGTCATCAACGATCTCCACCTCGACAAGAACCCGAAGTTCGCCGGTCATGCGGAGCAATCCGGTAACGAAGATCGATTGGTGGAATTATTCCGCAAGAGCCTCAAAATCTCGAAGGTGAAAGGCACACGGCTAATCGAGATTCGATTCCGAAGCACAGATCCACGGCTGGCCGCGGATGTCGCAAACCAATTGTCGAACGCCTATGTGGATAAATTCTATAAGAGCCAGTTTCAGGCAAGCACCCAGATTTCTGACTTCCTGGCGAGCCAGCTGAAGGAACTTCAAACCAAGGTTCAAGAATCGCAGCAGAAGCTGGTCGACTATCAGAAAGAAAATGGAATCTTCGGGCTGGACGACAAGCAGAACATTGTCACGGCAAAGCTCGACGACTTGAACAAGGAACTCACTGCGGCGGAAGGCGAAAGGGTCCAGAAAGAAGTCAACTACCGATTGGCGCGCTCGGGGCAGCCGGAGTTGATTGCGAAACTGGGGCCAGACAACCTGGTCACCAAGCTTCGTTCGCAACAGGCTGATCTGGAGAACCAGATGGCGCAAGCGTCCGTTCAGCTGGGCCCAGCACACCCGAAAATAGTCGAACTTTCGAAACAAATTGCTCAGGTGCAGAAGTCGGTGGACGCTGAGGTCAGGAGAACCGGTGAGCAGATAAGTTACGACTATAAGAGCGCGGCGGAACGCGAACACATGCTGCGAGCCGCCCTGGAGACGCAGAAACAAGCGGCAGACAAACTCAGCGCAAATGTGATCCAGTCCGATATTTTGAAGCACGAGTTCGAGACGAACCGGAAACTCTACGAGGATCTGCTGCAAAAGCAGAAAGAAGTCAGCATTTCATCCAACCTGAAATCGAGCAACATCTGGATTGTCGATCCCGCAAGACCACCGAGGCTGCCTGCCGAACCGAATATTCTGCGAAACTTCACGCTTTCTCTTCTGTTCGGGATGTTCGGTGGCGTGTTACTGGCATTCGGTTTGACCAAAGTGACCGACAAGATCATCACTCTGGAACAGGCAGAAATTGCGTCCGCGCTGCCTTCGCTGGGCGTTGTGCCGTTGCTGGGAGCAAAGAACAAAAACGGGGCGTCCGCCCAACTCAATGACGTCAACGGTAGCGTGAAGCCTGAGTTGGTGAGTTCACTTCGGCCAATGTCGTTAGCCGCGGAATCCTACAAAGCCATTGTGACGTCGATCTTGCTTTCGCACCGGGCTCACCCGGCAGTGATCCTGGTGACGAGTTCGCTTCCGGGGGAAGGTAAAACCACGGTCAGCACGAACTTGGCAATTGCGCTCGCGAGGCTGCGAAGGCGCGTGCTACTCGTCGATACCGACCTCCGGCGTCCCAGCGTTCACAGTGCCATGCGATTGAGCACGAACACCGGTTTGGGCGCGCTACTCCGGAAGCCCGCCGCATTGGAGGAGTTTGTTGTAAGCTGCCCCGATGTACCTAATCTGTTTGTCCTGCCGGCGGGGCCAATCAATCTGTCGGAGGATACCGAATTGCTGGTGTCCAGCTTCAAGGACTTAGTAGACCGCTGGCGGATACAATTCGACCACATCATCATCGACACCCCGCCGGTACTGGCGATGACCGACGCGGTTCGCATGTCGGTCGAGGCGGATTCGGTGATTCTGGTTATTCGCGCTGGTCAGGTCGCAAAAAAGGAGTTTTTGCGCGCACAGGATTTACTCCTCAGGGTAAATGCACGCCTTACGGGTTTCGTCTTGAATGGAGAAGATCTGCGCTCGTCACAGTTCCAGAATTATTACGGTTACTACGGTCAGGAGCAGTCGAAATGCCTCGGCGAAGGCGCGTAAGGAAGTTATATCAGGGGTGAGTGACTATGACTGCGATCGTACAGACGGCCATTTCCTTGCACGCGGACGAAGCGGAGTCGCTTGAGTTGAAGTTTGCGAACCGCACCGCAAACGTCGGGATCATTGGGCTCGGCTATGTTGGCTTGCCGCTCGCTCTACTTTTCACGGACGCGGGTTTCCCGGTCACCGGTTTCGATGTTGATGCCCAAAAGGTGGAGAAGCTTTCCAGGGGCGAGTCCTACATTTACCGTGTGCCGTCCACTGAGATTCAACTCGCACGTATGAAACGCTTCTCCGCTACGGGGGACTACTCGGACATTGCCACCATGGATGCGGTAATCATATGCGTGCCCACCCCGCTGAACGAGCAACGCGAACCGGACCTCAGCTACATTATCAATACGGCAGAGGCAATTAGCCCCTATTTGCGGGCAGGCCAGCTGATCGTCCTGGAAAGCACCACCTATCCGGGAACCACAGAAGAAGTCCTGGTGCCCATTCTAGAGAAAAATATGCGTGGGTATCGCGCACAGCGCGAAAGTAAGGGGGTCGAAGGCAACGGCTCTTTCTATGTTGCGTTTTCGCCTGAACGTGAAGATCCTGGGAATAGCACGACTGCGCGTTGCGATATCCCCAAGGTTGTTGGCGGATTGGACAGAAAAGGGACCGAACTTGCCGCCCTGCTGTATCAGTCCATCTTCCGCCGGATCGTACCGGTTTCCACGCCTGCCGAAGCGGAAATGACGAAGCTGCTTGAGAATATATATCGCTGCGTAAACATAGCGCTGGTCAATGAGCTGAAACTGCTGTGCCTGCGCATGGGAATTGACGTATGGCAGGTCATCGACGCGGCTTCGACGAAGCCCTTTGGCTTTCAACCGTTCTATCCCGGCCCCGGTCTGGGCGGGCATTGCATCCCAGTGGATCCGTTCTACCTTTCATGGAAGGCGAAGGAGTGGGATTTCCAAACTCGCTTCATCGAACTGGCCGGCGAGATTAATGCTTCGATGCCGTACCACGTGGTGACGGCCATTTCTATGGCCCTCAACAACATGCGCAAGCCTCTGAACGGCTCGCGCGTTCTAATCCTCGGAGTCTCTTATAAGAAGGACGTTGATGATTTGCGCGAATCCCCGGCGCTTACCATCATCGAGTTGCTGAGGCAACGCGGAGCGGTGGTCAGCTATAACGACCCGTATTTCCCGGTACTGCTCAAGGGCCGTCATTACGACCTTCAAATGGAGCGAGTTCCGCTGGAGAACATCGGCGACTACGATTGCGTGGCCATCATCACCGATCATTCTGATTACGACTACCCAGCCATTGTGCACGAAGCGCAGTTAGTCGTTGACACGAGGAACGCCACACGCGGAATCGACTCGCCAAAGATCGTGCGGTGCTGATTGGCTTTTTTCCTTCGTCTCGGAGTGTGCGTCCTGACCCATGGAGGTTCTCATGAAATCAAAATCTGTTTCACTCGGCGCGTTATCGCTCTTGGCACTGCCAACAGTCCAGTGCCTCGCCCAGGACCGGGTTGCCCCGACTGAAATTCGCGAACAGGCGCTCGCGTCTGCGCCTCCATCCGCGTCTGCAGCCGCGGGCAATAGCGTCTCCTCGCCCAATCTGCTGATCGGTCCGGGCGATTTGCTCGAAGTGAACCTGTACGGCATGCCTGATTTCAAGACCGAAGTGCGCGTTAGTTCAGGGGGAGAGATTTCCCTGCCTTTGCTCGGCACTGTAGCCGTGGGCGGACTCTCGGTCGAACATGCTGCAACGCAAGTTGAACATAGCCTCGGCCAAAAAGGCCTTTTTAACGACCCGCATGTGACGGTCTTCGTGAAAGAGTACGCCACCCAGGGGATCTCGGTGCTGGGCGAGGTTCAGAGGCCAGGCATTTATCCGTTGCTGGGTGAGAGAAAACTGTATGACGCCATCTCCGCCGCGGGCGGTACCACGCCTAAGGCTGGCGCGTCCGTGCTGATTACGCACCGCAATGATTCGCAACATCCCCTTCAGGTTCCCCTTTTGACTGGTGCGGCGAAGTCCATGAAGAATAACGTGGCCATCCAGCCTGGCGACACGATTGTGGTGAGCAAGGCGGGTGTCGTTTATGTCGTTGGCGATGTCCATCAGCCCGGCGGTTTTGTCCTGGAGAATGGCAACGACATTACCGTCTTGAAAGCCATTGCTCTCGCCCAGGGTACCAACCCGAACGCGGCGCTGGATTCCGCCAGGCTCATCCGCAAGACCTCGGAGGGGCCGCAAGAAGTTCCGCTCTCGCTCAAAAAAATCATGGCCGCAAAGGCTCCCGATCCCCAACTGCAACCAGACGATGTTGTCTTTGTTCCTGGCAGCGCCGGGAAAAGTGCGGCTAAAAAGGGAGCTGAGACGATCCTGCAAATGGCCACTGGCATAGCCATTTGGCGCATACCGTGAGGCCAGCATAACTCCAGCCTCCTTGATTGAAACTACGCCGGAGCAACCCGTAATCCAGAGCTCTTTGCTAAGACCAATTAGTGAATCGTTCGGCGGAAGTCTATGGCATACGTGAACCAGAGGAACTCATGCGAGCATTGCTGACCGATAGGAAATCAGGGCAAGTCTCCACCTACGAAGTCCCGGCGCCGGAGTTGCGCCCCGGTGGACTACTGGTGCGCACCCATTATTCTGCAATCAGCGCCGGCACCGAGCGCGCCACGCTCGAGCTGAGTTCGAAGTCGCTACTCGCCAAGATCAAATCACGCCCGGATCTCGTCAAACAGGTTCTGGAGTACGCTCGCCAGAATGGGGTGAAAGCCGCCTACGAGAAGGTGCAAGCAAAATTGGATACTCTGACGACTCTCGGATACAGCTGCGCAGGCGAAGTAATATCGGTAGGAGAAGGTGTACACGAATTCCGTGCCGGAGATCGTGTCGCTTGCGGCGGCGGTACCTACGCCAACCACGCGGAGATCAACTTTGTTCCGCGCAATCTCGCGGTACACATCCCGTCACAAGTGTCGATGGCTGCGGCCTCTTTAACCACGATTGGCGCTATCGCGATGCAAGGCTTTCGACAGGCCGGCGTCAGCATTGGCGAAACGGTTGCGGTCATCGGCGCCGGGCTCGTCGGAGTGCTGACGATACAGATCGCGCGTGCCGCCGGATGCCGCGTAGTGGCCATCGACCTTTCGCCCCAGCGCGTCCAGCGAGCGGCGGAGTTTGGCGCGCATCTGGCGCTTGCTGCCAATGATCCGACGCTCGTTTCAAGCATCAAGGAGTTCTCCAGGCATGGTGTCGACGCCGCTATCTTGACTGCAGCGACCGACTCCGCCGAACCCGCTGAAATGGCAGCCAAAATCCTGCGTGATCGCGGCCGCATTATCGTCGTCGGCGCCGTTGGCATGGGAGTGTCGCGAAACAACATGTACATGAAAGAACTGTCGCTAGCTCTCTCGCGCTCGTACGGGCCGGGAAGGTACGACTCTCAGTATGAGGAAGCCGGAATCGATTACCCCATCGGGTATGTCCGCTGGACCGAGCGGCGCAACATGGAAGCATTCCTCGACCTGTTGGCAACTGGACAAATAGACGTCGCGCCGCTGCTCGAACATCAGTACGGCATCGACGAGGGCGCGAAAGCCTACGCTAATCTGAAGAACGGACAGTACACAGCAATATTGGGGTACAACGGCGCGTCGGCAGCGCCGCCGCGAACCGCGCAGGTTGTGGTGGCAGCGCGGGCTCGCATGGGCGATGAAGTGAGAGTTGGCTGTATCGGTGCCGGCAGTTTCGCCTCGGGCGTAATTTTTCCAAACTTGCAGTCCATCAAGGGCGTGCGGCTGCAATCCGTTGCTACCATCTCGGGCGCGGGAGCCGCTTCGGCGCAGCGCGCCTTCCAGTTTCAGACCGCGGAACAACCTTCGGAACTGCTGAATAATCCCGATGTCGATTCGGTATTCATCCTGACCCGCCATGACACACACGCGGCCGAAACGGCCCGAGCGCTGGCCGCGGGCAAGCCCATGTTCGTCGAAAAGCCTCTGGCGATCGATCGCCAGCAATTGGATCAACTCCAACAGGTTTACGCGGGGCAAATGCAAGCTGGACGCGCCCCGTTCGTGATGGTGGGCTTCAACCGCCGCTTTGCACCGTTCACGGTAAAAATCCGCGAGTTCTTCGCCGGCCGCCGCGAGCCTATGGTGATCCACGCGCGTGTTAACGCCGGCTTCATGCCGCACGATCACTGGATTTACGCTCAGGGCGGCCGAATCGTGGGTGAGTTCTGTCATTTCGTGGATTGGGCGCGCTCCGTTGTCGGTTCTCCAATTGAAAGCGTAGCCGCCACGGGCTTGCCGAACGGAACACAATATGCATCGGATAACGTTGCAGTGACGCTGAAATTTAATGACGGGTCTGTGGCCAACCTTCTATACCTGACGAACGGCGACCGCAGCATTCCAAAGGAATATTTCGAAGTGTTTTGCCAGGGCGCGGTCGCGCGGCTGCACGATTTTCGTATACTCGAGATGGCACGCAACGGGAAGATTCAGAAGTTCAAGAGCACGCCAGACAAAGGTCACCAGCGGGAACTCCAGTTAACCATCGAAGCGATCCGCTCGGGCAAGCCCTCGCCCATCTCATTCGAAGAACTCGTAGAGGTAACGGAGGCGACGTTTCTCGTTCAGCAGGCGCTCGCGACGTGCGAAGTTATCCGGTTGACGCCACCCGTGCCGCATGCTGCGTCCGAGGCGCCCTCTCCCGAATATTTGAGGTTGTGCAACGAGACCCTGGCTTCGCCGGAAACTGCGCACGCGAATGATTAGGACCTCGCATGTATCTGTTGCCTTAGACTCGATCACTACGAGTTTTAGCAGGGGCGCCCGGACTGTATTGATTCCCATGCTCCGCGGAATATCCATGGCAGCGGTGCATCGGCCCAGCTTGTGGGAAGCTGCGATTGTTCTTGTGGGCGCGATCGCGGTTGCCAGCTTCGTTCTTGTGCCCACGGCGGGCTTGGTGGTTGGTATTGGGTGCGTGGCCGTGTTGTCCCTCGGCACGGTAGCTGACGCGCTTGGTGGCAAAATCGAGGGATTACTCTTGTGGTGGGCCGGGGTTTTTCCGCTGGGCTATTACTTCTTATCGTTTCCCCGGGAACAATCGATTGTGACGCTGGATCGTGTGGTAATGCTCCTGGCGTTCATTGGGTTATTTCTCGCCAAACCCAAATCGCAAACTGAAGTGCCAAAAGGGCTGCGCCAGGCCGCACTCGCCTTTTTGCTATTTTTTGCAGTTTCATGCACTACTCTGGGAAACTCGGCGAGCCCTCTAAACGCCGCAAGGATTCTGTTTGATAGCTTTCTGCTACCGCTCGCAGTTGGCTGGTGCGTGATTGCAAGGTTCGATGTCCGTGGTCGGCTTCCCGCCATACACACGGCGGTGTGCATTTCCTCGATCATCAGCGCCGCGGTAGCGGCCGCCGAGATTGTCACCGGACAGGACCTGCTTCCGCTTGGGACTCCTGCCACTGCCTATGAGGGCATTGTTCGCCCAAACGGGCCGTTTGAGAGCAATGACAGCCTTGCGCTGATCGGCGCTGTCAGCTTTTTCTTTCTTCTCTTCCTTCGTGCGGCGCTAGGCCCGGCTCTGAGCATCGGCCGGAGACTGCTTCACTCCGTCGGTCTGGCAGCGGCGCTTGGCATGGCACTGATGCCGATGTTCCGGTCCGTTGCGATCACCATGCTAGTGGTGCTCATCATGGACACCTTTTGGGAACAAAGGACCAGCCGACGTGTGTGGCGCGTTGTGCTTATGGTCGCTTCTGCTGGCGTGATTTTCCTCCTCCCCATAGTTGCGCCCCGCGTGTTCGAAGATCGCAGCAATGGACAAAATGGGTACGCTCGCATTGCCGAATACCAGCAAAGCCTTCGGGTATTTGCGGAACATCCTGTTTTGGGCATCGGATTTCAGAACTTCAACCGCTACGTTGCGGGAGAGCCTCGTTATGTTGCGTCTTATAACGGCGTGTATTCGGTGGATTGGCCGCACAGCAACTTGGCTCAGGTGCTCACGGAGACGGGCCTCCTCGGCTTTGTGCCGTACGTGATGGCAAGTGTTCTGCTATTTCGACAGATGTGGCAGTGGCGCCACTCGTCCAATTCCGCGTACCTGGCGTGGAAGTATTTTCTCTATATTTTCCTATCGTACTGGATCACCGGGATTACCGAAGGCTCGGGCTATAGCCCTCTGAATTTGTGGTGTGTGTTTGTCATTGCTGTGTCCTCTAAGTATGTCTTGACGGAACCAGATTTGGTTCCGTCGGAAGAAATGCTGGCTTCCGACTTAACTTTCAGCGTGCCCTCCCAAGTTTTCTAGCGCATGTTTCGCCGATGAGCCGACAATCTAAAGTTTTCGTACTTGTGCTGGCCGGTCAGCAACGGGATGCACTCATCTTTGCCCAGCGGCGTTATCCGGCGTGCGAGACGGTTATTCTGTCGAAGACCGAGCTGCGTGAGAGCGGTTGGAAGCGCCAGCTGCACGTATTGCGGCAGCTCAAGGGGGAAGCGCTCCTGATATTTACCGATTCTTTGGAATCGTTGCAGGAGCCGATGTTACTCAAATGGACGGTGCTTCTACATCGATGCCAGGAAACCGTTCTTGCCGACTCTTCCGGATCATTTGAAATGAGCAGCAAAGCGGGACTGCTGGCTTTGCTGCCACGGAGTTTCATCGCTGCTCTGGCCGATGTGATCCTGTTTGCTTGTGCCTGGTTCGGCCTGCAGCTATTTCAGGCGTGGCTCAAGATTGCGCGTGAACCTGAAGCTCGGAGCGGCTTGCTTGACCTTGCGTACTTGTGTCCATCTCAGGCGGGCTTGGATGCCCCTGGCGGCGCGCTAACGCACGTCACCGGTTTTCTCTCGGGACTGGCGCAGGAAGGAGCGCGCTCAGCAGTATTTTCTGGGCGGCCGCTGCAGGCCGCGTGCGATGTGCATAAGGTCCCGGGATCTCGCCGCCTCCACCTCTTTCGCGAAGCAGCAGCGTTGTCCTATAACCTCCGGTTCAGTTCTGCTGTGCGAGTTCTGCTGGCGCAAAAAAGACCGCGCTTGCTGTATCAGAGGCACGGGAGATTTCTCTTTGCCGGTGCACTTTTGTCGCGACTGATGGGAATTCCCTTGGTGCTCGAATACAACGCCTCTGAAGAATGGATGGCAAAGCACTGGGACCCCGCACGGTTTTCTCCGTGGCTCCGTTTGTGCGAGAGAGTTTCGGTAAAGGCGGCGTCTTTGATCGTCGTGGTTTCGAACCCCCTGAAGCAACAACTGATGGAAATTGGGGTGCCGCCAGAACGAATCCTTGTAAATCCAAATGCCGTCGATCCTGAATCCTTCTACCCCCACTGTGGCGGAGCAAAGTTGCGTCAGGAGCTGGGGTTTCGCCGGGAGGACGTAGTCGTCTGTTTTGTCGGCACATTCAGTTACTGGCACGGAGTAGCGGTGCTCGAACAGGCGATTCGGTCGTTGCTGGGCAAAGCCCAACATGCGAGCCGCAACCTAAAATTCCTTCTCGTTGGAGATGGACCGCTTGCTCCGCAGTTGCGCAACGCACTTGAACCATATGCGCACGACAGCTTGGTCACGTTCACCGGTGCAATCCCCCACAGGTCCGTCCGCACGTACCTCGACGCCGCCGACATTCTTGTTTCGCCGCACGTCCCCATTCCCGGTGGCCGCCCGTTTTTCGGCTCGCCCACCAAATTGTTCGAATATATGGCCATGGGGAAGGCCATTGCTGCCAGCGCTTTGGACCAGATCGCTGATGTGCTGGAGCACGACAAAACAGCGTTGCTGGTAAGTCCGGGTGACGCTTGCGAACTGGCACTTGCCATCCAGCGCCTTGCTTCCGATCCGCAGCTGCGCTTCGAGCTTGGACGCAACGCCCGCGAGACCGCTTTGGCTCGGCACACCTGGCGGCAAAATGCCAGGCGAGTCCTCGCCTATTACGCAGGCACTCAACTCGCCCGGAACGAATCCGAGATGCAAAGTGCCCTCGCGGGGGGATCAACATCATCCCGTAGCGCAAACTTAGCAAGGGAAGATCTGGGATGAAGGCCAGCATATCAGCTGCTTCAGCTCAACTTTGGCGTATCGCGGCTGGAACGGAGCTTCGCCGCAACGTCTTGGAGACCTACGGCACCCGAATCCTGGTAATCCTTGTGACGTTTGCGACTGCCGTGGTGATCGCGCGTGAACTCGGTCCCACCGGTCGGGGGCTTTACGCAGTGGCCGCAACCTTGGGAGCGATCGGCGCGCAGTTCGGCAATCTTGGCCTACATGCGTCCAACATTTATTATGTCGCAAAAGACCGGGCGCTTCTGCCCGCTCTGATTGGTAACACGTTAGCCGTCGTTCTCGTGGCTTGTGGAGTGGCGGCCCTGTGTGGGATTGGCTTCGCCTTCTGGCCGAACGCGGCGCCAGTCCACGGCATCCTTTTGCTCCTCGCGCTCGCTTCGGTTCCTGCCGGTCTTGCTTACCTGCTTACTCAGGGATTGCTGCTTGGCGTCAACGAGGTGCGGGCGTACAACAACATTGAATGCGGCGGCAAACTCATCGCGCTGGCGCTGATTTGCGTCCTCGCACTTGTAAATGGTGGCACCGTGGCACTGTTTTTCAGCGCCACCTTGTTGTCCGTAGTAGTGACCTTTCTTTGGTCCCTTCTGCGCCTCAGACGAGTTTCGACAGAACCACCCAAGCTCTCTTTGACCATCTTTCGTCAGAGCCTTGGCATCGGGGTCAAAGCGTATACCATCGCGTTCTTCGGTTTTCTTCTGCTTCGAATCGATCTGCTCATGGTTAAGTACATGCTCGGCGCGACGGAAGCGGGCTACTACTCGATAAGCCAGGTCCTCGCCGAGAACACCATGATGTTTCCCGTGGTCATAGGATTGCTTTTGTTTCCCAAACTGTCGGCGCTAAAAGAGAAAGAAGAAAAGCTGCGATTGGCGAACAAGGCTGTCCTTGTGACGGCTGCGCTCATGTTGCCGGCAGTTTTGGTTGCCACATTTGCCGCGGCGCCCCTCATCTCAGTCGCGTTCGGACGGAACTTCCTCCCGGCTGTCTCTCCATTTGCATGGCTAATGCCGGGAACCTATTTCCTGGGAATTGAAACGGTGATGGTGCAACTCTTGAACAGCGACGGTTTCCCTCCCATCATCGTTGTGGCCTGGATTGCAGATACGGTGATCAACATCGCCATGAATTTCTGGGCTATCCCCCACTATGGAATAACCGGTGCGTCGATCGTTTCTTCGGTTTGCTATTTCCTGATGTTCCTTGTCGTTTCCGCCGTTGTGTGGAAGCGCAACTACAGCCGGCAGCCCGTGGCGGCGTGCGCGCCAAATCTGTCAGCCGAGACCTAAATAAATGCGAGCCATAAAAATACTCAAGCGGGAGTCGCCATTCCTGGTGGCGCGCGAAGTTTTGTGGCGGATACGCAGGGAATGGAACAAGCGGCAAATCCTTGGCCGGCTCCAGCACCCTGGCCATCTTACTTTCCGCGATACTCGCTACTACAACCCGGACCTGCAATCCATAAGTGCGAAGAGCCGCGCGCTTATCCTTGCTTTCGCAGACGAGATTCGAGCCGGGCGTTATCCCTTTCTGGGTTATGGCACCGCAGAACTCGGAACTCGCCCGAGGTGGAACCTCGACTTCGTATCCGGCGCCGAATGGCCCAATGTGCAGAGCGAGTGCCGCGATTGCATTCGCCACGAGGGCGCTGACGTCAAAGTGCCGTTTGAGCTTTCGCGTCTGCAATTCCTGCCGATCCTTGGCAAGGCGCACGTTCTTTCCAGCGACGACTCGTATCGCCAGACGGCGAAGGAACTCCTGTCGCACTGGATTCAATCAAACCCCGTTCCCATGGGGGTGAACTGGGTGATTGCGATGGAGGCGGCGTTGCGCGCCATGAGCATCTGTTTCCTGCTTAATTTGCTCACCCCCTTCCGTCGTGAGGAACAGCCCTGGCTTGCGACTGTGACGCATTCGCTCGCCCAGCACGTGCTCTACATCGAAGCGAATCTTGAGTTCTCGCATTTGTTGACCAGCAATCACTATCTGAGTGACATCGTGGGGCTTTACTGTCTTTCGATGGTCCTCGAGGGCGATGGCATGGAGGCCAGGCGCCGAAAGTACCGGCGGCAAATCGAAGCCGAAATGGCCAAGCAGGTATACGAGGACGGTGGCGACTACGAAGCTTCCACCGGCTACCAGGTATTGGTCGCGCAGCTTTTTACAACCGCACTCCTGCTGATGCGCAGCGAATCCCCGGCCCCAGTTGCGCCGGCCTTCGCTGAGCGGCTTAAGAGGATGTTCCAATTCCTTGGCACAACGGCCAGCACGCGAGGCCAGCTGCCGCATGTGGGCGATTGTGATGATGGCCGGACCGAACTGCTGGTGGACGACCTCCAACAGATGATCCATTGCCCTGTTGCCGAGAGTAATTCACAGAGGGTATTCAGCTTGCTCGGACTTGGGCAACGACTTTTCGGAGTAGGTACCGGCCCAGGTGATGATGCCGCTTGGTACGGCCTTACCAACACCGCACGAGTTATCCCTTCGGAACCTCGGGTCGACTCTGGCACGGCCTGCTCCATCGAAGTTCTTCCAAAGTCGGGAATTGGCGTTCTGAAACACGGGTCTGCTGAAATGCTTTTTTTTGCCATTCCAAACGGAATCTTTGGCAAGGGAAGCCACACCCACAACGACAAGCTCAGCTTTGTCTTGCGCGTCGGTGGTCAAGAAATTTTTTGCGACTCCGGCACGGGCTGTTACACGAAGGATATCGCAACACGAAACCGGTTCCGCAGCACCGCGGCACACAACACTTTGATGATCGATGGCACAGAACAAAATCGCATTGACGCGGGCCCACAGGGGCTTTTCATCCTTGGAAACGAGGCGGCTGTCAGTTCGATACAAGCAGGCAGAGAATCGCAAAGCTGCTTCTTGCGTGCTTCCCATTCCGGATACCGCTCGCTTGGGGTGAAGCACACTCGAACCGTCCGCGCTGTCAACGACGAACGCGCCTTCGTGATTGAGGACGAACTTGATGGCGACGGTGTTCACGATTTCGAACTCAATTTTCAACTTGCTCCCAATCGGAACGCGGAAATAATTTCACTTGAAAATGGAATTATGTGCCGCGTATTTGGCGATCCTGAAGTTCAGCTCATCGTGACCGGGTCTGTTCTCCTTCAGGGGGAAATGCGCCCCTCACTCGTCAGCACTGCTTACGGAGTGACCGTCCCATCGTCGAGAATGCGTGTCTGGGGTCGAACCACCGTTCCCGCGCGGATCAACACGCAAATCTGGTGGGCGCGCTTGGCCGGCGTAGCGAGCGTTCAACGGGAATCAACAACAAGAATTCAATCTCGTGAGGCCGTCGCTCAGGGGGTCAGCCAGTCATGAGCTCCGCTCGTTCGGTTCCCGCACAAATTCAGGTTCAAGATGAGTTTGCTGAAAATGTATCGTCTGCCGAGTACCCCCTTTCCGGCGAGTCCATCGTGTGTTTTGCTGGCGAGGACTGGTGGTACCACCATCCGCATTCCAAGAACCACATCCTGAAGCGGCTGGCCAAACATAATCGCGTGCTTTTCGTGAACTCCATCACCATGGGTCTGCCTTCGATCGGCAATCCGGATTTCTTTCATAAAATCCGGCGCAAACTTCGGAGCTATCTGCGCTGGCTGCGCAAGGCGCCCGAGGGACTTTGGGTGATGACGCCGATTAACGTGCCCATGTATGGCTCATCGGTGGCACGCGCGTTGAATCGCCTGCTGCTTACGCTGCAAATCCGATCGGTGATGTTCCTCCTCCATCTCCGGAAGCCCATCGTTTGGGTGGCCATCCCCACGGCCGCCGACGTCGTGAGCTCGCTGGGCGCCAAGCTGCTGGTCTATCAGGTTTCTGACAAATACGATGTCAACGAAGACAGCGCGCTGTCCCGCGCCATCATCCGCGACATGGATTCCCGCCTCAAGAAGTCCGCCGCGGTGGTGATGTACTCCGGCCGCAAGCTCTATGAAGAAGCCGAAATCGGCCATCGGTATTTCCTCGAGCAAGCGGTGGACTACGAGCGGTTTGCCAACTTGCCCCCCGGGACCCCTGAAGATGTCGCGGCAATTCCCCGGCCAGTGCTCGGATACGTGGGCGCCGCGGATTGGTACACGATGGACGTCGCGTTGATCGAGCAGGTGGCCAAGGCGCGGCCCGATTGGCACTGGGTTTTCATCGGCTCGAAATCGAACGTGGTGCGGCTCTCTGCACCGAATATTCATTTTCTCGGATCCAAGTCTTACGCGGATCTGCCCCGCTATTACCATCACATTGACGCGTGCGTCCTTCCGTGGGTACAGGACAATGCGTTTACCAACTACGGAAGCGCCATCAAGGTGCGCGAATATCTGGCCACGGGAAAGCCGGTGGTCATCTCCCCGCTGTATGAATACCTTCAGACGCCAGGCGTCAGAATCTACCGGTCGCCCGAGGAATTCATCTCGCAAGTTGAGGAAGCGCTGGCCTTCGACACGCCTCGGGAGCGCCAGGTTCGGCAAGACGCGGTTCGCCACTGCACCTGGGATGTTCGTGCGAGAGAAGTGGCTGAGCTGTTTCGCCGGTTGATGGAAGGACGGAGCCGGGCCTCCGTTGGTTAACAATAACCACCCCCTCCCCCCCGGTTTTTTGGTAAGTGTTGATTCTAAAGGGGGTTAAAGTGATTTGTTTTGATACACATTTGTAAGTGTTGCTTCTAAAAGGGTTACGCCGCCGACCCTTTGATTCCGGATTTTTGGGTGCCAGCAGTGGGGAAGTAAAGGAAGGGGGCGCACTGGTTCCGGGAGTTTTAGAAGAAGACGGCGGAGAAAGCGGCATACGCGGCAGCGGGACGGTCTAAGTAGAGGGCCCTGTTTATCAAAGGTAGTATATAACATTCTTTATACATGTCAGGTGTCATTTACAAATACTTTCTTTCCAGCAACATAACCGCGCGGGCCGAAAGGACACAACCATGAACGAGGCAGTTCAATTTCATTCCCAGATCGCGTCGGGCTGGGAGTCCAACTACGCCAGCGACGTATTTTCAGTTCGTATGAAAGTGCTTAGCGAACTGCTGGCCGACCGCGACCTCGCGGGCCAGAAGTGGCTCGACGCCGGATGCGGGACGGGCACGCTCGCCCGGTTCCTTGCAGAGCGCAAAGGCTGCAAAGTTCTGGGCGTGGACGCCTCGGAAGAAATGATCTCCCGCTGCGCTCCTGCCGCGAACACGAAGTTTCGTCAGATTCGCGACATCTGCGAAACAGGTTTGGCGGACGAGACCTTCGACGGCGTGCTCTGCTCGAGCACGCTCGAGTATGTTCCGGATCCGCTGGCGGCGCTGCGCGAGCTCCGGCGGGTGTTGCGACCCAAGGGCTTGCTTCTTGTTTCGGTGCCAAACGCACACCCCATTGCCCGCTGGCCAGTGCTGGCCATCTATCGACTGACAAAGCATTTCGGTCGTCGCCGGTGGTTCGAGTATCTCGACCATTCAAAACACTGCTTCTCAAAATCGCGGTTCCGTGCGCTGCTCGATAGCTGCGGATTCCGTGCAGACGCAATGCGGACGTGGGGGGGGGTACATGGACCGTCCCCAATTTTGGGTCATGGCACCCTCTTGATGTTCCGTGCCGTTGCTGTTGATGGATATGAATTTTCGGGAAGTTTTCCAATTTCGTCGCCACCCTTGCAGAGACCTCCAAATGGAGTGGGAACATCCATCCATTGCGATCGCCAGGGCTTATCTGAAGCTGGCTCCAGCCTTTCCACCTCGAAATTGGACTGCCCCAAAGCACCTCGAACGCGCACGGATGGAATATGACGATGAAATCGCAGGAGGATTCTTAAAGTGGTTCCCAGGAGTCAACCTCACCGGGATGTCCGTCTTCGATATCGGCAGTGGGTATGGAGGGCGGTCAGCGCGGTTTAGGGAACTTGGCGCCGGAAGTGTAGTTGGCCTGGAGATCTTCCCGCGAATGGTGGCCGAGTCGCGAGCCTTTGCTCAGTCCAAAGGCCTCACGAACATGGAATTCCAGGTTGGCGAAGGGGAGCATCTGCCTTTCGCGGGAAACTCCTTTGACATCGTTACCTCGTACGACGTGTTTGAGCATGTCCATGACCTCGATGGGGTGTTTGACGAGTGTATGCGGGTACTCAAACCAGGAGGCCGCCTACTGGCTATCTTTCCGCCGTTCTACCATCCCGGCGGGTCGCACCTGGAAGGTTGGGTCTCCAAGATGCCCTGGCCGAACTTCTTTTTTCGCCGCGAGACTCTAGTCCGTGCGGTACAAGACATCTTGCGCGAGCGAAACGATGGTTATCAGCCGCATCCGATGCGGCCACGCGACAAACTGTGGACGTTGAATGGCGCGACGATACGGAGCGTCGAGAAAATGCTCCGCGTGCGAACGTTCCAGCGCGCTCATATGGAGCTAGCACCCTTGTTCTCTCCGATGAACGAAAAGTGGAGGCGCTGGAAAATGCGGTACTATGCGCCCTTTTTCAAGCCGCTACGCCATGTGCCGCTTCTGAATGAATTGTTCGTGCACCGGATAGTGCTCGACATTACCAAGTAGAAGAAACCGAACGTCGAAGAGGCAGCCTGGTCACTTAAACAGGCCCGCGAAACATCTCGCGTTGGCTGCCTCGCGGTGGTTCCACGAAGGGTTCCGTAGTGGGTGGATGGTAGGGTCCTCGGCAGATTGGTACCAGCCAGGTTGAGGACATCCAAGCCAGAACGAAGGAGGTCGGCCATGAAATTCGGGGTGAGTAGTCTCATTGTTGGTGGAAGTGTGTTGGCGTTGCTCGGAGCGTGGAGAAGTCATACTGCCGGACTGCAGGGGCTCCGGTCCGTTGGCGCAAGCATAGCGAACGCAAAGACGGCGCGCCCGCGAGCGGTAGAGAACTACGGCAAGCTGCCTTTGAGTTTTGAAGCGAACCAAGGGCAGACGGATGGGCGGGTCAGATTTCTGGCGCGCGGTGAAGGGTACACGCTGTTTCTGACTTCGCAGGAAGCTGTGCTTGCGCTTCAGAAGTCCGAAGGAGAGGGCCGACAAGATGGGGAATTAAAGGCAAGCCAGGAACTCAACGTGGATCGCTACACGCTGTTCAATGATCGCTCGCCGATGGCGACAGAACGCGCTAAGCGACCAGACGGACCGCAACTGACGAACACGACGCTGCAAATGAAGCTGGTGGGTGCGAACCCGAAGGCAAGGGTGAAAGGCATAGACGAACTGCCGGGGAAGAGCAACTACTTCATTGGGAACGATCGGAAGAAGTGGCAGACGAATATTGCGACGTACGCGAAGGTGCGAATGGAGGAGGTGTATCCGGGAGTGGACCTGGTGTATTACGGGAATCAGGGAAGGCTGGAGTACGACTTCGTTGTGCGCCCCGGAGGGGAGGCGAGCGCCATAAAGCTAGGACTAACAACGGACACTGGCGCGGGAGAAAAACCGACCGCGAAGCTGGCGGAGAACGGGGACCTGGTAGTTGAGACGAATGGCGGGGAGGTGCGCTGGCACAAGCCAGTGATATACCAGCGGGCCTCTACAGGCAAAACCCAACAGGCAGCGGAGCGAGTCCCGGTCGTTGGCGCTTTCACAGTCAATGGGGGCAACGAAGTCGCTTTCAATATCGGCGAATATGACAAGTCGAAAGCACTGGTGATCGACCCAGTGCTGAGCTACTCGACCTACTTGGGCGGCGGCGGTTATTATGACGGCTTCGAGTACAACCAAGCTTCCGCGATCGCGGTGGACAGCGCAGGCAGCGCCTACGTAACTGGATTTACCAGGTCGCCTAACTTTCCCACCACTCCCAACTCTTATGACGCTGCCATGCCTCCGGGCTGTGCCCCTCAATATGACTCGCCGTGTGAGTTTGTATTCGTGACAAAGTTCAGCCCGGATGGCTCTTCGCTCGTTTATTCGACCTTTATCGGTAACTTTGCTGATGGGAACGGCATAGCCGTGGACGCCTCTGGGAGTGCCTATGTTACAGGAAGGGCTGGCAGCGGTTTTCCCACGACGGCTGGCGCGTTCCAGCCGAGCAATCCCGGCGGTGCTAAGGCGTTTGTGACAAAGCTGAGCCCTGATGGCTCGGCGCTGACTTACTCGACCTACCTCGGAGGAACGGGAGGTGACGCCGGGTACGCAATTGCCGTGGATGGTTCTGGCAATGCTTATGTTGCCGGCCAGACGTATTCACACGACTTTCCGACAGCCAACGCGATCCAGGCGACCAATCACAGCGCGGCTGGGAGCAACGCTTTTGTGTCGGAAATCAATGCGAGCGGTTCGGCGCTGGTCTACTCCACATACGTGGGTGGGAGCTACAGCAACCCGAGCGTCTGCTGCTTTGGCGACGCTGGAACCGGTATCGCAGTGGACGCATCTGGAAGCGCCTATGTGGTGGGAAGCACGAGTTCGACGGACTTTCCTACGGCAAATGCGTTCCAGCCGACAAACCACGGCACGGTTAACACCTATGGAGCCACGATCAACGCGTTCGTGGCGAAAATCAGTTCGGGAGGTTCGGCGCTGGCCTACTCAACGTACCTTGGAGGTAGTGGAGTAAACGGCGACAACGGCACGGCCGTGGCTATAGACGCGTCGGGCAACGCTTACGTAACCGGAAGCGCTAGTTCGGCTGATTTCCCCACGACGCCGGGAGCGTTTCAACCGACGAGGCCTAACTCCAATCAGTACTCTCACGCTTTCGTGACCAAATTCAGCACCGATGGCTCTGCATTGGCTTACTCGACCTATCTCGGTGGTTCTGCTGTTGATGGTGGCAATGGGATAGCAATTGCTGGGCCGGGCTTTGCCTACGTGACAGGGTTCACAGCTTCTTCCGACTTCCCCACGGCTGACCCGATTCAGGCGGTCAACAATTCTCCGGGTGGCGCCAATGTCTTCGTGACTGAGCTGACCCCTGACGGTTCGGCGTTGGTCTACTCCACGTACCTAGGCGGCAACTGCGGATGCGGCGCTGGAGACAGAGGTCTGGGTATTGCGGTAGATGCGTCCCGCAGCGCCTATGTAACGGGGTTCGCCTCCTCGACGAACTTTCCCACGACGCCGACTGCGTTTCAGAAGACAAATCGCGGAGCCGATAACGCCTTCGTGGCGAAAATCGCCGAGGGAGCGGACCTGGACATCGCCAACAATGCCCCGAGCGCAGCGTTGAGCGGCTCGACGCTGACGTACTCGATTACCGTGACGAACAACGGACCCGACGCGGCTAGCAACGTGAACATTCAAGACGCGATTCCGGCGGGTACCAACTTCAACAGTGTCGCCACTACCTCCGGGTCGTGCACCGCGCCCGCTCCGGGTAGCGCGGGCACCGTCAATTGCACTGCGCCCGCCCTCGCCTCTGGAAGCGCTATCACGGAGACGCTTACGGTCAATGTTACGGCAGGTTTGCTCAGCACTATCACGGACACAGCAACTGTGAGTTCCACGACGTTCGATCCCACTAGCAATACTTCGGCTACAGCTACAACGACGGTGGTTGGCATGCCGACCATCGGGGGCCCAGGGGGCGGGATCATGGCCGTCAATGGCAGACGTATTTTTTATTGATTGACGATTCACTGCGGCGAAAGGCAAGTCATGGAAGCGCGAACGGCGCCCCATGAGTTGGCCTGCTGCTGAGGAGAGCTACTAATGTGTGGCATTAACGGAGTCCTTTCCTTTACGAACAGTTCGTTCCGAGTGTCGGAACACTATGTGACGCGGATGCGGGATGTAATGGCGCACCGCGGGCCGGACGGTGCCGGGAGCTTTATCACGCTGGATCGGCGGCTGGGGCTGGGGTTTCGCCGGCTGGCGATCATTGACCTGTCGGAACGAGCCATGCAGCCCATGAGCAACGAAGACGGCTCGCTCTGGGTGGTGTTCAACGGCGAGATTTACAACCACGCCGAAATCCGCGCGGAATTGGAGAGGCTAGGCGGACACCGCTGGAAGACGGACCATTCGGATACGGAAGTGATTCTGCATGCCTTCGAGCAGTGGGGAATCGACTGCGTGCAAAAGTTTCGCGGCATGTTTGCGATCGCACTATGGGACACGAAACAGCGGCAACTGTGGCTGATCCGCGACCGCATCGGGGTCAAGCCGCTGTACTACAGCGTCCATCATGGCCGCATCACGTTCGCTTCCGAGATCAAGGCGCTTTTAGAGGACGACGAGCAGCCACGCGGCGTCAATGAAGAGGCGCTTTATTACTATTTGTCGTTCAATGCCACGCCAGCCCCGCTCACCCTCTTTTCGGGCATCCAGAAACTTGCTCCTGGAACCTGGCTGAGAGTTAACGAGGACGGTCACGTCCAAGAAAGCCGGTACTGGGATGTTTGGGATCATACCGAGCCATTAACCAATGTTTCTGAGGGCGAAATTGCCGAACGCATTCTGTCCGAGCTGCGCACCTCGGTAAAGCTGCGCAAAATCAGTGACGTGCCCGTGGGCGTATTTCTTTCCGGCGGGATTGACTCCAGCACGAACGCCGCGCTGTTTTCCGAGGGCGACAGCAATGCGGTCAACACGTTCTCGATCGGCTATGACAAGGAATACGAGAGTTATCCCAGCGAGCTTCCCTACGCGCGAAAAATTGCGCGGAGGGTAGGCGCGCACCATCATGAACTCTTGCTGCGGGAAAGCGACTTGCTCGACTCGCTCTCGCTGATCGTCCGGCATCAGGATGAGCCGTTGGCGGATCCGGTTTGCATGCCGGTTTATTTCGTTTCCAAACTAGCGCGCGACAACGGCGTCACTGTTTGCCAGGTGGGAGAAGGTTCCGACGAACTGTTCTGGGGCTACAAGTATTGGAGAGACTCCCTGCGGCTACAGAACTTTGCCAACTCGTTCTCACTCCCAAAGCCACTGAGGAAATTGGGGCTTGCTGGTGTCAATTTCCTGGACGGGAACGGAGGGACCTCTTACCGGCGTCAGTTCTCTTGCGAAGTTCTACGCAGAGCGCTGTCACAGCGGCCAGTCTTCTGGGGTGGGGCAGAGGTATTCAGCGATTCGCAAAAGCAGCAGTTCCTCTCGCCGCGTTTGCGCAAGAAATTTGCCGATTTTAGTTCATGGGAAGCGCTGCGGCCCATCCGGCAGCGCTTCGAGGAAAAAGCCTGGGAGCCAACGCCCCTCAATTGGATGACGTATCTGGATTTGAATTTGCGGTTGCCGGAACTCCTGCTCATGCGCGTGGACAAAATGAGCATGGCGGTGAGTCTGGAAGCTCGCGTTCCATTTCTCGATCACAAGTTCGTCGAGCTGGCCATGAGTATCCCCCAGGCCGTAAAGACCCGAAACGGAGTACTCAAATCCATTCTGAAGAAGGCCGTGAGGGGCGTGATACCAGACGAGCTGATTGACAGGAAAAAACAGGGTTTCGGCGTGCCGGTCTACGAGTGGTATCACACCAAATTCGGAGAGTACCTCGCGAAGGAGACGAAGGAGTTTTGCGACAACACAGATCTTTTTCAGTTTGAGGGAGTCTCGCCTTTCCTGAAGAAAAGAGGTTGGGCATTGTTGAACGTTGCGCTGTGGTGGAAGCAATATATTGGTTCTCCGGCAGGCGCACCCCACGCTGTCTCCGAACCAGTTCCCTTAAAAACCCAGCATGTCGAGCTTCGAGGTTCCACGCGGTTCGCGCAAAAGACCGCGCTGCAATAATTACGTCGACTCTACTTCACGAAGAATGGCGATGATTGAATGAAAGGGCTTGAGATGTCCTACTTAGATCCACAGCACATTCTCATAATCCTTGGCTAAACGGCATTAGCGGGATGCAACACGGGCTAACAAACCGGCCCTGAAGCGTTCCAAGTTTAAAGGTCCATCGTCAGCCTGCTGTCGAGACGGGCGCTGCGATCCCACGAAGACGTCTCTTATGTCACGCCACCTAAGTCTCTCCATCCGTGAGACTTCGCAATAAATAGAATTCCATCCAGCTGTTTACAAAACGAGGGGGCAAAAAATGCGGACGCTGAATGCTCTGCTGACTTTTTGTTTGGCTGTACTTTTTACTTCGACAGCTCAAGGCCAGACCAATACCGGAGTGAACAACGCCGAATTGAACGGCAACTACGCATTTACCTTCAGCGGGATTAGCGGCAATGGGAGCATCTCGTCCGTTTTTGGAGCCGTGGGAAGATTCACGGCGGACGGAGCCGGCAATCTGACCAACGGGGAACTGGTCACCAACGGCGTAGGTGCCGGGGCCGCAAGCCCTCAATCCTTCACCGGGACTTACGCGGTTGGCGCCGACAATCGGGGTGTGATGACTTTGAGTTTCCCGGGCAGTTCGGCAAAGCTCGCCTTCGCAATGATGGCCAACGGCAACGCCCAGTTCATCGAGTTCGACGCCTCCGGCGGCACAGGAACGATCGGCTCGGGGACCATGGAAAAAGCGGACACTACCGCTTATAGCACGTCTCGAATTACGGGCGACTATGCTTTTGGCGCCGCCGGCTTCGATAACACAAATAATCGCGCTGCGATCGCGGGCCGATTTACTTCGAACGGGACAGGCACTCTCACCAACGCGGCAGGCGACGTCAACGCCTATGGTACGGATTATTCGATGAACTTTACGGCGGCGAGTTACGCTGTCTCGAATACCACCACGGGGCGCGGCACAATGCGCCTGGCATTCACGTTTGGCGGAACTCCTGACACCATGAATTTCGTTTTTTACATCGTGAATTCAGGAAAGCTGTTCTTGATGGAGAGTGACGCGGTATCGCCCGCGACCCCACTGCTAAATGGTGTCTTTGCGCAGCAGCAAATTCCCGCGGGAGGTTTCAACAATTCCTCGCTCAATGGCAACATGGTGCTTTACCTCACTGGATTCTCTGTGTGCAGTAGTGGATCACGCGTGCCCAAAGCGGGCGTGGGTTTGCTTACTGCCAACGGTAGCGGCGCTCTTTCCCTGACCTGGGATGAGAACTACTGCAGTGCGCCCAATTCCTTCACCGATGCGGCGGGGACGTACAGTGTGGCCACCAACGGGCGGACGTCCATCACGATCGGCGGAAACATCTTGGTTGCCTACCTGGAGAGTTTGAATCAGGCCATCCTTTTCGATTTCGATGTCAATGCCTTGTTTGGGTTCGCCGAGCCCCAGGCGGCGGGTTCTTTCAACAATGGTACGCTGAAGGGTACATACGCTGGCTACGCGACCAACCCGACGGGCTTCGGAGTGACTGTCTTCTCCAGCGAGTTCACGGCGGACGGTACCAGCCCCAGTGGCAGCATGACTGGCTCTGAAGACATCGGCGCATCGAGCGGGCCGGTCTCGGGCGCCGCGTTCAAAGCCACGTACTCTGTAGGCTCATCGCCAACTAACGGCAGGGGAACTATGACGGTTACCTCCGGCACCGGAGGCAACGCTGTCTTCTATATGATCTCTCCCTCGAAGTTCGTGGCGGTCTCCCAGAATGATCCCAATCCTGCAGTTTTGGACTTCGAGTTGTCTTCAACTCCTGCGTCTGTCTCCCTTTCCTCACTGTCGCTGAACCCGACCAGTGTTATGGGCGGGAATTCCTCCACTGGCACAGTGACGCTGAGCGGGGCAGCTCCGGCGGGTGGCGCGCAAGTCACGCTTTCGAGCAACAACACGACAGCAGCCAATGTTCCGTCCAGTGTGACAGTTGCAGCCGGAGCTACCAGCGCCTCGTTCACGATCGGCACCAGCGCTGTGGCTGCGTCAACCACAGTAACCATCTCTGCGTCTTACAGAAGCGCGACCAAATCAGCCTCGCTCACTGTCATGCCTGCGCCTCCTCCACCCCCCACGCTTTCCTCGCTTTCACTGAACCCAACGAGCGTTACGGGCGGGAATTCCTCTACGGGAACAGTTACGCTGAGCGGGTCGGCTCCCGCAGGCGGTGCGCAGGTCACGCTTTCCAGCAGCAATACGGCGGCGGCCAGGGTGCCCTCCAGTGTGACAGTTGCCGCCGGAGCTACGAGCGCAACGTTCACGGTCAGCACCAGCGCCGTCGCTACGTCGACCGCCGTCACCATCTCCGGAACTTACGGTGGTGCGACCAGATCGGTCTCGCTCACCGTCACATCTGCTCCTCCTCCACCTCCAGCTCTCGCTTCGTTGACGCTGAATCCTGCAAGCGTCTTTGGGGGCCAATCTTCTGTGGGCACTCTAACCCTGACCGGGCCAGCCCCAGCGGGTGGCGCTCAAGTCTTTCTTTCCAGCGACGACGGAGCGGCCAGAGTGCCTTCCAGCGTGATCGTTCCTGCGGGAGCCACCAGCGCAACCTTCACGGTGAACACGTCCTTCGTTGTCATCTCAACTTCCGCCACAATCTCGGCTTCCTACAACGGTGCGACCCGGACGGCAACTCTAGGGATATTGTTGTAGCGACGCAACGGAGAACTCCATTCAGGCCAGTGGGCAGGGCAAGGTCCGGGTTCGCCCACACATTTACTCGACATTCCGTATTGGTTGGAGTTATCGCCATGACTGATATCCAGCATGTCATTCGTGCGGTTCCCGGTTTCCCAATAACGCGGCTACACGATGCGCAAAACTCCATCTGGAAGTTGTTTCTATTCAAGAGACTTCTATTTTGTGCCTTGATCCACGTAAGCATGGCTCTTTCGGTGTTGGCGACGTGCACCGCTCCTAAAAACGCGATCGAGGCAGAGAATTGTCTGCCTGGCAATCCCTCGAGCGATTGGTATGTCGATGGACCAGGCTCACCGAACATTCAAGGTTTTACCACCGACATGAGTGTGAACGTGGGCCAGACAATCTTCTTCAAGATTCAGACCAATGCTTCCGCCTATCGCATTGATATCTACCGCTTGGGCTATTACCAGGGACAGGGAGCGCGCCTGGTTGCCTCCATCCTGCCTTCGGCAACCCTACCGCAAGCTCAGCCTCCCTGCCTGACGGACAGTTCGACCGGTCTAACAGACTGCGGTAATTGGGGAGTTTCAGCGTCCTGGGCGATACCGAGCACTGCCGCGTCAGGAGTCTATTCTGCCAAACTCACGCGGCAGGATACCGGCGAGGCAAGCCTTGTCGTTTTTGTGATGCGCAATGACTCCAGCCATTCTGACATTCTCGTGCAGACGTCTGACCCCACGTGGCAGGCCTACAATGAATACGGAGGAAGCAGTCTTTATACCGGGCCGACCATTCGCGCCTTCAAGGTTAGTTACAACCGGCCGCTCGTGTTGCCGGGTATGAACACCTCTTTCTTCACCTCCGAATATCCTATGGTTCGATGGCTTGAAGCGAACGGGTACGACATTAGCTATTTCGCTGGCGTAGACGCGGACCGCAACGGCGCGTTGATCAAGCAGCACAAAATTTTCATGTCTGTAGGACATGACGAATACTGGTCGGGCGGACAACGCGCCAACGTCGAAGCCGCGCGCGCTGCCGGGGTGAATCTGGCATTTTTTAGCGGCGACGAGATCCTCTGGAAAACTCGCTGGGAATCAAGCATGGATGGCAGCAATATGCCGTATCGCACGTTAGTCTGTTACAAAGAAACGCTTGCAAGTGCCGTGATCGATCCTGCCGACCCACCCATTTGGACGGGTTTATGGCGGGATTCGCGGTTCAGCCCGCCTGCTGACGGAGGCCGCCCGGAAAACGCACTGAGCGGCACGCTGAGCGGCGTGAACGAGACTCGAAACGACTCGATCACTGTGCCTCAGGCTGACGGCAGAATGCGCTTCTGGCGGAACACCACCATCGCCTCGCTGGCAAGCGGTCAGATCGCTACTCTCCCTGCGGGAGTGCTGGGTTACGAGTGGGACGTGGACGCGGACAATGGGTTCCGGCCAGCCGGGCTTATCCCCCTCTCGACGACCACTTTGGCGGTCCCAAACTGTTTCCTCTACACGGGAGATTTCACTTCAAACGACGGGTACAGCATCGCCAGCTGCACGGCCACGCATCAACTGACGTTATATCGAGCTCCCAGTGGGGCCCTGGTTTTCGGGGCAGGCACGGTGCAGTGGTCATGGGGCCTGGACGCGACTCACGCGACCCCTGGCACGCCTAGCGATATCAATATGCAGCAGGCCACCGTAAACCTTCTTGCCGACATGGGAGTTCAGCCTGCGACGCTGCAGAGCGGCCTTGTGCCTGCGACTGGTTCAACGGATACCACCGCGCCCAAGTCAACTATCACTTCGCCCGCCTCCGGAACCAATGTCGTTGCCCGTTCTCCGGTAACAATTTCTGGTATCGCAACAGACTTTGGTGGCGGAGTGGTCGGTGCCGTTGAGGTCTCCGTGGATGGAGGCCAAACTTGGCACCCCGCTGCGGGTCGGCAAAATTGGACCTACACATTCGTGCCCGATCATTCCGGGCCTGTGAGCATCCAAAGCAGAGCAGTTGATGACAGCGGCAATCTGGAGGCTCCAAATCCAGGTTATGCGCTTGCGGTTAGTCCACCGCCATGTCCTTGCACGATATGGTCGAGTACTGCGACAGCGACAAACGCCGACGCTGGGCCCAACTCGCCAATTGAACTCGGGGTGCAGTTCCGGGCGGACAGCAACGGCTACATCAACGGCATTCGCTTTTACAAGAGCGTCGCAAACACTGGCGTGCATGTGGGCAACCTGTGGAGTAGTTCAGGCGCGCTCCTAGCGAGTGCTACGTTCACCGGGGAAACCGCCTCGGGCTGGCGGCAAGTGAACTTCTCGAATCCAGTGGCCATCACCGCAAATACTGTGTACGTAGCCTCCTATCATGCAACTGTGGGGCACTTCAGTGAGGACCTGAACTACTTCGCGACCTCCGGTGTGGACAACTCCCCCCTGCATGCCCTGGCAAATAGCGGCGGAAGTGTGAACGGCGTGTACGCATTTGGCAGCACAAGTGTTTTCCCTGCAAATGGGTACAACGCTTCAAACTTTTGGGTGGACGTCATCTTCAACTACAATGCTGGCACACCTCCACCCCTATCGGTGAGCACGACCTCTCTCCCAAACGGCACACAGTCCATGTCCTATAGCCAGAGCCTTGCCGCTGCCGGCGGCACCGCCCCGTATAGATGGTCGCTGTTTTCAGGGACGCTACCGTCCGGCTTGACTCTGTCGGGAAGCGGACAAATCTCCGGCACGCCTACCATTTCGGGGAGCAGCAACTTCACCGTGCAAGTGACCGACTCGAGCGTTCCTGCGCAGACCGCCACTCAAGCATTGAGCATCACCGTTGTCGGACCAACTGGCTCCCAGAACAACGCAGAGCTGACTGGCAACTACGCATTCACATTCAACGGGATCACCGGCAGCAGTGGCGGGTCGTCTGTTTTTGCCGCTGTGGGAAGATTCACGGCAGATGGAGCCGGTAATCTCACCAACGGCGAACTGGACACCAACGCCGCAGGTGGTGGGGCGACCGCTCAACCGTTCACTGGGACCTATTCGATCGGTGCTGACAGTCGCGGCGTGATGAACTGGAATATTTCGGGCAGCTCCGCGAGGCTCGCCTTCGCGATGCTGGCCAATGGCAACGCCCAGTTCATCGAGTTCGACGCCTCGGGCGGGGCCGGAACGATTGGCTCCGGCACCATGGAAAAAGCGGACACCACGGCTTACAGCGCGGCCAGAATAACGGGTGACTACGTATTCGGTGCCGCCGGCTTGGATAACGCGAATAATCGCGCCGCAGTCGAGGGCCGTTTTACTTCGAACGGGACAGGCACGCTCACCAACGCTGCGGGAGACGTGAACACCTATGGCACTGATTTTTCGATGAACTTTACGGCAGCGAATTACGCGGTGTCCAACACCGCCACGGGGCGCGGCACCATGAACCTCGCCTTCACATTTGGCGGAACAGCAGACAGTTTGAATTTTGTCTTTTACGTCGTAAATTCAGCAAAGCTGTTTGTAATGGAGAGGGACCCCGTCACGGCTTCGACCCCGCTGCTCAATGGCAGCGTATTGCAGCAGCAAACTCCCGCGGGAGGTTTCAGCAACGCCTCGCTGAACGGCAACATGGTGATTTACCTTACCGGACTCTCCACGTGCGGTAGTGGATCAGGCGTGCCTAAAGCGGGCGCAGGTTTGCTTACTGCCAACGGCGGCGGCGCCTTTTCTCTAACCTACGACGAGAACTACTGCCGGGCTCCCAATTCGTTTACCGACGCGCCGGGAACGTATAGCGTGGCCAGCAATGGGCGTGCATCGATTACGGTTGGAGGGTTCAGCCTGGTTGCCTACCTGGTGAATTTGAATCAAATTTTCCTCTTCGTCTCCGATGCCAATGTTCTGTTCGGGTTCGGCGAACCCCAAGCACCGGGTTCATTCAACAATGGCTCGCTGAACGGCACGTATGCTGGCTACGCCACAAACCCTGCGGCATTCGGAGTGACTGTCTTCTCCGGAGAATTTGCCGCTGACGGTGCAAGCCCCACGGGCAATATTACTGGTATTGACGACATAGGCGCCCCGAGCGGACCGAACCCAAGCGGGGGGTTCAATGCTACGTACTCCATATCTTCCTCTCCCACAAGTGGAAGAGGAACAGTTACGCTCACTTCGGGGTCAGGAGGAAACGCCGTTGCATATATGGTTTCCCCATCGAAGTTCGTGATGGTGCCGCTGAGCGACCCGAATCCTGCGGTCTGGGTCTTCGAGCAGTCTTCCGCTGCTCCAGCGCTTTCGCTCTCTTCGCTAACGCTGAACCCCGCAAGCGTGGTTGGCGGCGTGCAATCCTCCTCGGGGACGGTGACTCTGAGCGGGCCAGCACCCACGGGGGGTGCGCAAGTTACACTTTCCAGCGGCAACGGTGCAGTGAGCATACCGGCCAGCGTGACCGTTCCGGTGGGAGCCACCAGCGCAACCTTCCCTGCCAACACAAGCGTGGTAACGGCGTCGACTCCGGTCACCCTCTCCGCGTCTTATGGTGGGGTGACCCAGACTGCCTCGCTCACCGTGACCGCAGCGCCAAACTACACCCTCTCAGCATCGCCAGCTAACCTAAACATCACACAGGGAACCAGCGGGACGGGCACGGTCACAGTCACTCCGCTAAACGCCTTCAGCGGCAGCGTCAGCTTGTCCACCTCGGGTATGCCGAGCGGCGTGACGGCGTCGTTCAGCCCCAACCCTGCCAACACGACGAGCACGTTGACGCTTGCGGCCAGCAATGCAGCCACCACCGGCACTTTCACGGCGGCCATCACGGGCACATCTGGCACTTTGACGCATGCGACTACCATTACCCTCACGGTTACGGCTCCACCCCTACCAACGGTCTCTTCGCTGGTGCTGAACCCGACCGGGGTTATTGGGGGGACGTCCTCCAGTGCCACGGTGACGCTGAGCGGTCCAGCGCCGGCAGGAGGTGCGCAAGTTACGCTTTCCACTAATAGTGGCGCGGCTAGCGTGCCTTCCAGCGTGACCGTTCCAGCAGGAGCCATCAGCGCGACCTTCCGAGTTAACACTTCCATAGTTCTCATCTCAACTACGGCCACGATATCGGCTTCCTACAATGGCACGAGTCGGACGGCAACCCTTGCATTGTTGTTGTAGCAACATGGAAATATCGCCGCAAAGGGCAGACAAAGATTGTTTGAGGTCAAGCCGAAGTTGGAGTAATGGGAACCGGGATGCAACTTGGTCTAACGCCAGCCAAGACCGTGACACAAGGATCTTTTGATGATTCGTCTCAAATCGACAAAGGCTGTGCGGTTACTTGTATGCACGCGAACGCGACCCATTCCTTTGTTGTTGCTGCTATTCACCGTCGCGAACACCATCGCGTGTAGTGGACTGAACGCAAGCAAAACAAATGGGAGCACCGTTTTTCTTAATCGCGACCTGTCCACCGGGGATCTCTCGCAATGGACCCATCGTGACTTCGGCTTGGGCACGGACAAGGGACTGAACACTAGCGGAGCTGGATATCTCTGGTATCACGAAAACGTCGGGGGACGGAGGGCAGCCGGTTTGACAGCTACTCCCACGGCGCACGCTTCGCCCGCGGCAACCAGTGACAGCGTCTATCTGTGGGAGCCCGGGCAAAGGTGGAATTACCAACCTTATGAAATTTGGCTGCGCACTTCGGTTCTGTTTCCATCCGCGGCGGCATTCTCGCCGAGCGGCCTCAACGGGGAAGCGCCGTTCGTGCCCACAGCAGGAGAGTGGAACTGGTTCCTGGAGTTCCACAACGACAGCAGCCCCCTCCCAAGTTGCGCGAAGGAATTCGCCAACATTTCGTTAGATGTGAAGACGGATGATGCACCGCAGAGCGGCGTCGCCGGGGCGAGGAATGCGCGCATGGCTATGAGGATCATGGGCGGCAATGATTGCGCTCCCAGCATCGTGTGGGTTGACGGGCCTCAACTCCAATGGGACCACTGGTACGAAATTCTTCTGCACATCAAGTGGGATCCACGACGTGGAATTGCGGAGTGGTACGTTGACAATTTCTCGACCCCGTACTATTCGGAGCTCAAGATCCCGACGCTGTTTACGCGTCCGAAGGGCTATGTGAGCCCCAGTTATACAACACTGACGGTTCCCAACTATCGTTTGCACGCGCCGTGGAACTCGACGATTTACTTTGGTCCGCTTGCGGTCGGCTCGACCAAGAGCGCCGTGTTGAACGCTTTTTAAACGCTGCATGCAACCTACGATTCACCTTGCGTTTGTAGATGACTGGGAAGTCCGCGGCAACGGCACCGGAGATCCCCGAGTGCTTCAGTTTGAACCCATGCGAAAGCTAGTGAAGATCTTCAACAAGCATGGGATACGAGGCTCATTCAATGCTGAAGTCATGCAGCAGCTCACGTACCGGAGCCAGCAAAAGCATTTTCCTGAGCTGAAGCCTGTGGCGGATGAATGGGAACAAGTGGTGATGGAGACCTTTCGTCAGGGCCACGACATTCAGTTGCACCTACATCCGCAATGGTTGGGTGCCAACTATCAAGGCCACGGCAGTTGGAAGCTTGGCGGAGACTGGTCAATCCTTACCTATGCGCCTCAGCAGATTCAAGCAATGCTCGTTACCGGCAAGCAATATCTCGAGAGCCTGCTGCGCGGGATCGACCCGGCGTATGCCTGTGTCTCATTCAGGGCAGGATCGTGGTGCGCAGCACCTTCCGATTCTTTGATGCCCATTCTAGGTGAACTCGGCTTTGTCTTTGACATGAGCATCGTAGCTGGCATTCGGAACGATACAACGAGGGTAAGATTTGATTACACCCGCTGCGAGGAGCCATTTTTGCCCTATTATCCCGACATGAAAGATGCACGCCGGGTGTCACGTTCTGTCGAGCCCATCGTCTGCATACCCACGAACAGCTTTTCGGGTGCACGCCTCGCTCTATTGCGCCGCGATTTTGGGAAGGCGTATTCGGCGCTAGAGCAAAGAGTTCGTAGGCTGAGAAACGGAAACGGCGCAGCGCCCCCGATGGGATCCCGCGGACGTAGCGGCGACGAGTGGACGAATAAAGGTGAATCCGGGGCGGTCGGGTTAATACGAAGGGTGCTCAAACGGTACGTGCTGGGGCAGGTGCATATCGCGGACGTTAGCCGGTTGAATTACGCAATGATGCGTCAAATGATGGTGCGCATCCGCGGACAGGCAGCAAGATCGGGGCTGCCTAATGTCCCAATCATCCTGGAGAACCACACCAAGGACATACTCGATTTTTCTGATATCGAGCGCTTCGTTGCGGACGTCGCCTTTTCCCCGGACATTAAAACGGCCACACTCACGGAGATCGCCCATGGACTTAGAGACGGTACTTTCAAGGCCCGTGCCGCTTGATCGTTCCGAAGGGATCTTGCGCGGAGCCCTTCTCACCAGACGCGCCGGGCTGCGGAGATCCTGGAGACATCTCATTACTCGCGAATGTCTGGAGTCCTTAGGCGCGCTCGCGAAAGAGGTCGAGTCGTTTCTATCAGGGGAAGACGCGTTTTGCGATTGGCGGTTCGCAGTCACCTTCACATGGATGAATTTTGATGCAAGTTTCACGGAGAGTCTCCGCGCGATTGCCTTGGCGCGCAAGGTCGAGCACCGGCCATCGAACACGGGCCCGGACCGGTTGTCATTGGCGAAATTCAATACGCTATCGAGAAATGAGCGAATCGAAGTTCTGTGCGACCGCTATCGTTGCCCCTTGAACATCGGCCTCCCAAGTGAGTCCGACGTTGCGGAAGAGCTTCTGCGTCAATTGATGGTGCCAGACCGCGCAAAACTCGAAGCAGGAAAGGAGTTCGACGTTGACTTCGTTCTGCTAAAGCTGAATCTTGCTGGCGTTCGCGCCATGATGACTCGCGATTTGCGCTTCCTGGACGCTCTCAACTATTTTTATGAGCTTCCGCAGCGATCGTTGGTTCGCCTTCGCGCAAGCCCTCATTTCCTTGCTTTTTGGTTATGCATCTATGGGCAGTTATTGTGCACGCCGGAATGGTAGAAATGCGGATTGCAGTAATTGCAGGCTCAATCGCCGGCGGACTTCGCATCGCCCAGGAAATTGAGAATTTGCCTGGCGTCGCTGTGTTCGTTGTTGTCTGCAACGCGGGAAAGCGAGCGCCGGTTCTGCGATGGTCCAGAGAATTTCTGTTAGCCTTTCGATCGTTTAAGTGGCGGATGCTCGCAACAACGGGATACCGCTACGCGCAGCTCCGCAAGTTGATTATTTTGGGCGGCCGGTTGGACGATGAAACGTCCATCGAGCATCTTAGAGAACTTCAATGTGACGTGGGGCTGCATGCCGCGAATGTCATCTACCGTGAACCGGTGATTTCCGCTTTTAGATTAGGCATTCTCAACGCGCATATCGGCATTCTTCCCAAGTATCGCGGCAGATGCGTGGCTGAGTGGTCCGTTTTGCAACGGGATCCGACAGGGGAAACTGTTTTTTTCATAGATTCCGGGATAGATACCGGCGATCGCATTGTATTGCGGGAGGTTATTCCATCAAAAGGATGGAAATCGGCGCGAGCGCTGAAGAATATGCTGTTTGCGTGCGACGCTCGCCTGTACCGGAAAGCCCTCGAAACGCTTATGTCCTCGGGATTCAGCCTGCAGAGCAACGACACTTCCAAGGGCCAGCGCTATTACGTAATGTCCAGACTGTTTACAAAGGCCGTGAACAAAATTCTGGCTACAACTCCTGTCACGTCCGGTTAGTTCGCTGGAGTGAAGACGAACGTTCGCGGAAGTCCACCGAAATATCGGACGCAAAAAGTTTGGCGGCCGTGCCGGATGTTCCGGTCACGGCCGCCTCAACCGCCGCGCGTTCATGCGCGAGGATACAGTCGCGCCCACGGGCAAAGTGGCTGCTTAGGGCAGGGGCGCGGCGCAGCTTCCGGCTGAAAGGTTGCTGCTGAGGAGGCTGAGGATATTGCCTAAGCCTATGTCATTGCTGCCACCGGCGCTGATGGCCGAGCCCAGGTTTGTGCCTGGCATAAACGTATTGTTGTTTATGCAGGCGTTGGGAGCGTAGTTGTCCAGGTAAATGCCCTGCGGGCCCGGACCATTGATGGTGGCGCCGGTGATGAAGGTGCCGTCGCCCTCGATGAGCAGCACGGCTTCGGAGGAGTTGGAACCGGTGAAGGTACCGCCGCTGACGGTGTTGTGAGTGTCCTGGGCGAGGCGGAGGGCGTC
>Ga0210403_10000108_pt1 | contig 93679 bp, 76 predicted proteins | sample IncBWC19MmetaG_FD_150863 | JGI IMG/M metagenome (GOLD analysis project Ga0210403, IMG submission 150863) | Forest soil microbial communities from Barre Woods Harvard Forest LTER site, Petersham, Massachusetts, United States - Inc-BW-C-19-M | ecosystem: Environmental > Terrestrial > Soil >...
AGGGGTCAGGTCGGCACTACACCGCCAAAATCGCTATCAGCCGTGCGCAAGTGCCTGAATGCACTCACCACGCGCGTCAAAAATGGGCAATCTCAGGGGCTAACTGCGCAACTTAGGCTAACCCCTGCCGTTCGGCTGGCTAACCCTTGCCTCTCGACAAGTACTCACCCGTGCGCGTATCGATGCGCAACATTTCGCCCTCGTTGATGAACAGCGGTACGCGCACCATGGCGCCGGTTTCCAGCTTCGCCGGCTTCGAGCCGCCGGTCGCGGTGTCGCCGCGCACGCCCGGGTCGGTCTCGATTACCTTGAGTTCCATGTGTGCCGGCGGCGTGACCACGAGCGGCACGCCGTTCCACAATGTCACGACGCAGATCGTGCCGTCTTTCAACCATTGGGCGCCCTCACCCACCGCCTGTTTCGAGGCCGTGAGCTGCTCAAACGTGTCGGGCACCATGAAATGGAAAAAATCTCCGTCGCTGTACAAATACTGCATATCGGTGTCGACCACATCGGCCGCCTCGACCGTATCGCCGGACTTCCAGGTGCGTTCGATGGTGCGCCCGGTTTTCAGGTTGCGAACCCGCACCCTGTTGAACGCCTGGCCCTTGCCGGGCTTGACCATTTCGTTCTCGACAATGGCGTACGGGTCGCCGTCGATGAGAATTTTCAAGCCGGCTTTGAATTCGTTGGTGCTGTAGTTAGCCATCGAGGCCTCGCGTTGAAGGGCGCGTATGATAGCCGCACTGGCGTATTGTGGCCAGTTAAGCGCGAATCCTGGCTGGGGTGTTGACGCCCGTCCCAGAATCGGCGAATTCCAAGGTGTTACACTTTGCGCCATTTTACGAGGATTTTCCGTTGAACGAACAGGGCGCGGTACCAATGATCGTGATGGCGAAGTCGCAGGACCACGTCGAAGCGATCAACAGCTCATTGCGCAATGCAGGCCATCCGGTTCACTGCACCTGGCTGCCCGACGCCAGCGACCTTGCCGACGCGCTGACGCAGCTCAATCCGGAAATGCTGATTGCCTTCACCGAGGATCTCAGCGTGGATCTCGCCTCCATCATGAAGGTGAAGCAGCAGAGCGCGCCGGGCATGCCGGTGCTCGTGGTGCGCGCGACCGTCGACGAAGCGGCGATCGCGCTGGCGATGCGTCTGGGGTGCCAGGATGTGGTCACGCTGGCCAATCTCGACCGCCTGCAAGCGGTCGCTTCCCGGGAGTTGCGCACCCATCGCCTGGAGCGCGCGCTCTCGAGCACGGTTTCCTCGGCGCGCGAATACCGCGAGCAGCTGCAGAAATTTCTGGACGGCTCGGCCGATGCCATCACGCACGTGCAGGAAGGGATCATCGTCGACGCCAACCGCGCATGGCTCGAGCTGTTCGGCTATTCCGAGAACGAGGCGCTGAACGGCACGCCGCTCATGGACTTGTTCGAGCAGGAGACGCACCCCGCCCTCAAGGGTGCGTTGGTGGCGTGCCTGCAAGGTAAATGGAGCGATCATGGTCTCAAGGTGCAGGCACTGCTCTCGGACGGCTCCACGCTCGCGCTCGAACTGAACCTGACGAGAGCGGACTACGAGAACGAGCCGGCGGTGCGCATCGCCATCTCGGCGCTGCCGAAGAAAGATCGCAATCTGGAAGTGCAGCTCTCCGACGCCGTCAAAAACGATGCCACGACGCATTTCCTGCAGCAGCGCTACCTGTTGACGGCGATACGCGAGCGCGCGGGGCACAGCATGAAGGGCGGCGTGCGCCGGATCGCCCACTTGAAGCCGGATCGCTTCATCGACATCCAGCAGTCCATCGGCGTGACCGCCAGCGAGGATTTCATGGCGCAGTTGGCTGAATTGCTGCGCTCGCAACTGACCAGCACCGACCTGTGCGGCCGCTTCGGCGGCAATGGCCTGTTGCTGATGCTGGATCGCGGTACGGCGAAGGATGTGGAGACCTGGGCCGAGAACGTGGTGAAGCGCGTGCACGATCATCTGTTCGTGTTCGAGGACAAGACGCTGTCGGCCACGATCACGGTGGGCTTGGGGTACCTGCCGCCCGCCAATCCCGACGTCGCGGCCGCCATCGTTGATGCCGTCAGCGCCACGCGCCGCGGGCGAGAGCTCGGCGGCAATCAGATGTATGTCGTGGACAAGGCCGACACCGACACCCGGGTGCAGGCATACGACAAGATCTGGGTGAAGCACATCAAGAGCGCCTTGATGGAGAATCGCTTCCGCCTGGTGCAGCAACCGATTGCCAGCCTGCTCGGCGAAGACAAGGGCATGTTCGACGTGCTGGTGCGCATGCTGGATGAGCAGGGCAACGAGGTGCTGCCGGCGGAATTCATCGCCGCCGCCGAGCGCAACGACTTGATGAAGAACATCGATCGCTGGGTGATCGGCGCGTCGATGTCGTTCGCGGCGAATCGCAAAGCCGCCTGCATCTTTGTGCGCCTCTCGAAGGATACCGTGCTCGACAAGAGCCTGCTCGCCTGGCTCGAGCAGCAGCTCAAGCACCTGAAAATAGAGCCGCAGCGCCTGTGCATGCAGGTCACCGAGGAACTCGCGAATCAGTACGTGCGGCAGACGAAGGAGATGGCGGAGAGCTTGCGCAAGCTTGGCTTTCGCTTCGCGCTGGAGCACTTCGGTACGGGCCGGGATCCGCTCAAGCTGCTCAATGACATCGGCATGAACTTCATCAAGGTCGACGGTTCCCTGATGCAAGGACTGTCGACCAATCAGATCCAGCAGCAGCGCGTGAAGGGCTTGGTCGAGGCGGCAAAGCGCAAGGGCATCGAAACGGTGGCTGAACGAGTGGAAGACGCCAACACCATGGCGGTGCTGTGGCAGTTGGGCATCGAGTTCATCCAGGGCTACTTCGTGAACGCGCCCGAGGATGTCACCATGTCCGGCGAGCGCTAGGCGCACGGCGGCGCCGGCGGACAGGAGCGCGCGGCGATCGCGCGCCCGCCTCAGGCCGGCGCCACCTCGAGCCGATCGACCTGTTTGTAGGCGCGCGAGAACCGCAGGCGGCGTTGCCCCTTCTTGTCCTGAAACTGTTTGAGTTCCTCGAACTTGAGCTTCATCGGGGCGCTGTTGCCGCTGTAAATCGTCAAGACCTCCCCGGGCGCCACCACTGCCATGGCCACCAGGTACTCGTCGCGCTCGGCGGACTTCCTGCCCGGGATGCCGAACAGATTCTGTCCCTTGCCGGCGCTCATCTCCTCGATCCGCTCCACGGGCTGTGCCAGCACTTCGCCGTCATTGTTGACGAAAATCGCCAGCGCTTCCCGGTTGCCCAGCGGCTGCGCGGGCAGCACCAGCGCGTTCTGCGGCACCTTGAGCACCGACTTGCCCTTCTTGTTGCGCGCGTAGAGTTCGCGCAAGCGCACGGCAAAGCCGTAGCCGGCATCGCTCGCCAGGAGCCATAAATCGTCCGGCTCGCCGATCAGGACCGCCGCGAAGGTGGCGCCGTCGGGCGGATCGACGGTGCCGGACAGCGGTTCGCCGTAACCGCGCGCGGCGGGCAGCTGATGTGCATCCAGGCTGTAGGCACGGCCGGTCGAATCGATGAACACCGCCTGCTGCAAATTTCGGCCCTTCGCGGCTGCCTGGTATTCATCGCCGCTCTTGTAGCTCAGCGCCCGCACGTCGATGTCGTGGCCCTTCGCGGCGCGCACCCAGCCCAGGCGCGACAGGACCACGGTGGCCGGCTCGCTGCTCAGCAATTCCGTGTCGGCGATGGCCTGCGCGGCCTCGCGCTCCACCAGGCGCGTGCGCCGCTCGTCGCCGAACTGCTCCGCATCGCCGATCAGCTCCTCGCGGACCAGCTTGGTGAGCCGCGCCTTGCTCTTGAGGATCTTTTCGAGCTCATCGCGCTCTTCCGCCAGCTTCTTTTGTTCGTCGCGGATCTTCATTTCCTCGAGACGCGCAAGATGGCGCAGCTTGGTCTCGAGGATGGCCTCCGTCTGTTCGTCCGAAAGCTTGAAGCGTTTGATCAGCTTGGGCTTGGGTTCGTCCTCCGTGCGCACGATGCGGATGACTTCATCGAGATTCAGGAACGCGATCAGCATGCCGTCGAGAATGTGCAAGCGTGCCTTCAGCTTCGCCAGACGATGATTCAGCCGGCGCGTGACCGTCGACTTGCGAAACGTGAGCCACTCCAGCAGCAATTCCTTGAGGCCCATCACGCGCGGACGCCCGTCGAGCGCGATGACGTTGATGTTCACCCGGTAGTTGCGCTCGAGATCGGTCGTCGCGAACAGGTGCGCCATGAGGGCCGGGATATCGACGCGGTTGGATTTAGGCACCAGCACCAGGCGCGTTGGGTTCTCGTGATCCGATTCGTCGCGCAGGTCATCGACCATGGGCAGCTTTTTCTGCTGCATTTGCGCGGCGATCTGCTCGAGCACCTTGGCGCCGGATACCTGGAACGGCAGCGCATCGATCACGATCTCGCCATCCTCGATTTCATAGGTGGCGCGCGCCTTGAAGCTGCCGGACCCGCTGTTGTACATCTGCACCAGCTCATCGCGCGGCGAGACGATTTCAGCGCCCGTCGGCAGATCCGGTCCTTTGATGTGCGCCATGATCTTGCGCGTGCTCAAGTCCGGATCATCCAACAGCGCCACGCAGGCGCTCACCACTTCGCGCAAGTTGTGCGGCGGAATATCCGTCGCCATGCCCACCGCGATGCCCGATCCGCCGTTCAGCAGCAAATTCGGCACGCGCGCCGGCAGCATCGTGGGCTCTTCGAGCGAGCCGTCGAAGTTCGGCGCCCAGTCCACGGTATCCGCGTCGAGCTCCTGCAGCAGCAGATCGGCATAGCGCGTGAGCCGCGATTCGGTATAGCGCATGGCGGCGAAGGATTTCGGATCGTCGGTCGAACCCCAGTTGCCCTGCCCGTCGATGATCGGGTAGCGATAGGCAAAATCCTGCGCCATGTGCACCATGGCCTCGTAGCAGGCCGAATCGCCGTGCGGATGGAACTTGCCGATGACATCGCCGACGGTGCGCGCGGATTTCTTGTGCTTGGCGCCTAAGCTGAGCCCCAGCTCGCTCATGGCGTAGGTGATGCGCCGCTGCACGGGCTTCAAGCCGTCCCCCAGGTGCGGTAGCGCTCGATCCAGAATCACGTACATCGAATAATCGAGGTAGGCGCGCTCGGCGAAGCTCTTGAGGGGTTCCTGTTCGACGCCGTCGAAGTTGAGCTCTTGCTCTTTCATGGCCGTGCGCGCGCTAGATATGCGCGAGGTTGCCCTTGGTCTCGAGCCACTCGCGCCGATCGCCCGCGCGCTTCTTGGCGAGCAGCATGTCCATGAGCTGATCCGGACTGTCCTTGGCGTCGATCGTCATTTGCACCAGACGGCGCGTTTGCGGGGCCATCGTCGTCTCGCGCAACTGCAATGGACTCATCTCACCCAAGCCCTTGAAACGCGTCACCACCGGCTTGGTGCGCGGACTCTCCGCGGCGATGCGCTTCAAGGTCTTCTCACGCTCGGCCTCGTCGAGCGCATAGATGACTTCCTTGCCGGCATCGATGCGAAACAGCGGCGGCATGCAGACGTAGATGTGGCCCGCGACCACGAGCGGCCGGTAATGCCGCAGAAACAGCGCGCACAGCAGCGTGGCGATGTGCTGCCCGTCGCTGTCGGCATCCGCCAGGATGCAGATCTTGTGGTAGCGCAGGCCCGACAGGTCGCTCGCGGCCGGATCGACGCCGATCGCGACGCTGATGTTGTGCACCTCCTGCGACTGCAGCACCTCGCCGATGTCGGCCTCCCAGGTGTTCAATATTTTTCCGCGCAACGGCATGATCGCCTGCGTCACGCGATCGCGTGCCTGCTTTGCCGAGCCGCCGGCCGAATCGCCCTCCACCAGGAATAGCTCGCCGCGGGCCGGATCCTGGCTGACGCAATCGGCGAGCTTGCCCGGCAGTGCCGGCCCCGCGACGACGCGCTTGCGCGCGACCTTCTGGCTGTCTTTGAACCGCTGCTGCGCATTGGCGATGGCGAGCATCGCGATTTTTTCACCTTGATCGGAGTGCTGGTTGAGCCACAGCGCGAACGCATCCTTGATAACCCCTTGCACGATGCCGGCCGACTCGCGCGAAGAGAGTTTTTCCTTGGTTTGGCCGGCAAATTGCGGTTCGCGCATCTTCATCGACAGCACGAAACTCACCCCATCCCAAACATCCTCGGGAGTCAATTTCAATCCGCGCGGCACCAGATTGCGAAATTCACAGAATTCCCGCACCGCATCCGACGCGCCGGTGCGCAGGCCGTTGACGTGCGTGCCGCCCTCGGTCGTGGGAATCAGATTCACGTAGCTTTCGGCGATGCTGTGCTCGGACTCGAGCACCCAGGCGAAAGCCCAATCGAGCGAGCCGCCGTCGATGTCGCGCTTGCCGTAAAAAGTTTCGGCCGGCAGCCATTCTCCCTTGCCCAGTTCCTCCGCCAAGTACTCGTGCAGGCCGCCGGTGTAGAACCATTCGTCCTTCTCGCCGGTGATTTCATTGTGCAGCGTGACCCGCAAATTCGGACACAGCACGGCCTTGGCGCGCAACACCTGTCTGAGCTTCGGTACGGCGAACTTATCGGTGTCGAAATATTTGGGGTCCGGCCAGAACCGAATGGTGGTGCCGGTCTTGGACTTCGGCACCTCGCCCACGACCTCGAGCTTGGAAGCGGGCTTGCCGCCGGCGAAGCTGATGTTGTACTCCTTGCCGCCGCGGCGCACCCAGCATTCCAGGTTCTTCGAGAGCGCGTTCACGACCGAGACTCCCACCCCGTGCAGTCCGCCGGCATGCTGATAAGTCTTGTCGTTGAATTTCCCGCCGGCATGCAGGCGGGTCAAGATCAGCTCCACACCGCTGATCTTTTCCTTCGGATGGATGTCCACCGGCATGCCGCGGCCGTTGTCGTCGACTCTGCAGGATCCGTCCTTGCACAGCGTGACATCGATGCGGTCGCAGTAGCCGTTCACGGCCTCATCCACGCTGTTGTCGATTACCTCATGCGCGAGATGATTCGGCCGCGTGGTGTCGGTGTACATGCCGGGCCGCCGGCGCACCGGATCCAGTCCGCTCAAGACCTCGATGTCGGAGGCCGTGTAAGACGATGCCATCAGTAACCTCATCCTCGAAGGCGCCGCAGTCTAGCATGCCGATCGCGATTCGATCGGCTGGCAGGTGCGGCGCGATTCGGCTATCTTTCATGCCATGGGAATCGCCAACCAGCAAAATATGAATCGCACCATTCCGGTGCTGCCGCAACCCTATGGCATTCGGGTACGGCTGCGCCAGGGAGATCCTTTCGCCAACCTGGTCGGCACCGATTGGCAAAAAACGCATTGGTTCTTCACTGCCGCCGAGCGCGACCGGATGCTCGAGGACATGTCGCGCAAGCACGAGTACTCCCGCATCGGCGATCAGCCGGTCCTGGTTTTTGAAAAGGTGGAGAAACTCGGCGAAAGCCGCAGCTTCTAGCGCGCAGCGCCTAAAAAGTCCTTCCCAGGAACAGGTAATAGGCGCTGTGCCCGGCCGTATCGTAGCCGGAGCCCAGGTAGACCGGGCCCAAAAAGGTGTCGAACGCCAGGAACAATGATCCGTCCTTGCGCGTCGAGCCGAAACTCATGTCGCCGCGCGTCTGCCAGGTGTTGCCCATTTCCAGCGACATGCCGATGTAGGCGGGGAATTCAAAAAACCCCTCGCCGCCGCGCCCAATTTTGCGGAAGTAGATGGCGCGGGCGATGGCGTATTCCGGACCGAACAGGGAGTTGGGCGCAAGGCCGGACAAATTGAAAAATCCGCCCAGCGGGAAGAAATTCGGCACGGCGGTCGGCTTGATGGTGCCGCTCACCACGCTGCCGGCCGAGGCCCAGAACAGCAGGGTATTGCGTCCGAGCGAGCGGGACAGGAGCCAATCCGCCTGCACCTTGTCGAACGCCGAATCGGCGCCCAGGCCGCTGCGGTTGGCGTCCCACTGAAAGGTAAATTGCGACCCCTCGCGCGGGAAATGCAGGTTATCGAGCCTATCGTAGCTGAACTTCACGAACAGCTCGCCGTTGTTGTACTGCGGCTCCACCAGATTCGGATCGCCGAGGCGCACGCGGGTCGCGCCGCTGGTGCGGTGATACCCGGCGCGGATCTCACCCCAGTTGCCGAGCGTGCGGCCGATGTCGACAGCGGCTGCTGCCTCGCGATCGCGGTAGTCCGCGATCACCAAGTCTCGGTCGTAGATCTGCAGATCCCGCGCTTCGATTCGCAGGCTCGGCGCGATGAACCAGGTGCGTGTGGCGTCCAGAGGCTGATAGAACTCGCTCGCAACTTTCGGATCGCTGCCGATCTGCACATCCGTCACGAGCTCGCCGCCCAAGCCGTCGAGTTCGGTCAGAATGAAGCGCGCCGCCGCATTGTAGCGGCTGCTACCCTGGAAGTTGTCTTCCAAATCCAAGCCGAAGCGCACGTAAGTAGGACCCCAGGACTTGCGCCGGGCGCGAATTTCGATTCCGGACTCAGCATCCGTGCCCTGACCCTGATCCACCAGCGCGTAGTCCAGGGTCTCGAAATTGCCCAGGCCGTACAACTCCGTGATGCGCTCGCCCAGCTCATCGACATCCAAGGGCTTGCCCACCAGCGGTTGCATCTCCGCCATGATGGTCTTTTCGTAGCGCCTCGATCGCTCATCGACGCGGACGAACTTGATTGCGGGCAGAGCGGGTTCGCGCGCGGCGCGGCGCACCCGATAATCGTCGTAAGCCGCGGCGCCGACGCCGAGCGCCTCGAGCCTTGGGAGCATGCCGCGCGCGGCCCGCTCACCGGCGGCGATCGTGGAGTTGGCCGCGGTGAAATCCGTGGAGCTGGCGGAGCCGAGCGGCGGCTCAATCAATATATCCGAGTCGCCCAAGGTGGCGCGCTGGCGATCCGCGTCCTTGCGCACCAAGATCGCGAGCATCTGATTGGAGATCGACAGGGCCGAATCGAGCGCGGCGCGCGACTGCAGCGGAAAGCTCACGTCGGACACGATCAGAATATCCGCGTGCATTTGCCGCGCCACATCGATCGGCAGGTTCTCTGCGAGACCGCCGTCGACCAACAGCAGGCCCTGCGTCTCCACCGGCGCAAACAATCCCGGCGCGGAAATGCTGGCGCGCATGGCGATCGATAGATCTCCCTTGTCGAGCAGCACGGCGTGGCCCGTCACCAGGTCGGTGGCGACCGCACGAAACGGCGTCGGCAGGGCGTCGAAGTCGGTGCTGTTGCTGAAAGGCAGGGTGAGCTGGCGCAGCGTCTCCTGCAACTTCTGCCCTTGGATAAAGCCCTTCGGCAACAGTATTTTGCCGTGCTTCAAGCCCAGCGGCAGCCGCACCAGAAAATTTCGATCGTCTTGTTTGCGCCGAAATGCCAGATCGCGGCGCGGCGGCGCGTCGCGAAATGCCTCCTGCCAATCGACCGAGCGCATCGTGGCGTCGATCTGCGCGGCCGACATGCCGCTCGCATACAAGCCGCCGACGACCGCGCCCATGCTGGTGCCGGCGATGCAGTCGATCGGCACTTTCAATTCTTCAAGAACCTTGAGGACGCCGATGTGCGCCATGCCGCGCGCGCCGCCCCCGGATAACACCAGACAGACGCGCGGGCGCACCGGCGCGACGGCCGCGGACTCCGCATGGGCCCATTGACCATTCGCCGCCAGCGCACAGACCAATCCGAGACGTATGGCGAGTTTCCCCATCATGGGGCCTTAGCAGCCTCCTGAAGCTTAGAGCACCACGTCGATGCTGGAAGCGGTAAAGGTGTTGCTGGCGCGGGCGTAGAAGCCCCTGGCCACGAACTGCGTCGCCGGGGTCGGCGTGGCGAAGGTCGTGGTGAGCCGGGTCACGAAGGCTGCAAAGTCATTGAAAGACAGGATGGGGCTGGTGGCGGATGCGCTGATGGCACCGGGACCCACGCTGAATCGCGGCGTGAACAGCGGCAGACCGTTCGCCGCGGGAACCGCCACCGCCGGAACGATGTTGGGCGTGGCGCTCAAGGTCGTGATGTCGATGCTTTCGGCGCCGATGCGCAAGCGGCCGGAGCCGAATGCGGCATTGGTCAGGTTGATCGTCAAGCCGCCGGCGGTGAGCGTGGCAAACGGCGCTGCGGTGCCGGTCCCCGTCCAAGTCACGGCGAGCGTGCCGGGCACGCCCGGCTCCGCATTCACGCCTCGCGCGAGGAAATCCGGCGGCGCCGATCCAAACGGCGCAACGTAACCGTCGATCCACAAAGGATCCCCTGCTGCTACCGTGGGAAGGGTCAGTGCACCGGTGTTGACCGCGAAATTGGCGGCCCTCGGATCCTGCGCGGCGCCGGCGCCGTTGCCCGCAAAATTATAGACGCTGACCGGCCAGTTCCCGATGCTGTTCAGATTCAATTGCAGGCTGCCGGCAGTAGAGGACAGCAACGAACCGAACAGCTCGGTTGACTGCAAGCGCACGGAACCGGTGTCCGCCGTGGATCCGGTGGAATCGAGAATGGTCACGCCGGACGACACGGAATAAAGTCCCCGTGCAACGATGTGCTGTCCGACGGCAATCGAGTTGTAATTCAGCGCCCCCGGCGTCGCGACGCCGTCCGCGGTCACCTGCGTGCCGGGGCCCACGATCACCTGCGAATCCAAGTCTTCATACTGAATCAACTGGGCCGCGTTCGCGAACAGCGTCCCGCCCCGTACGGTGAGCGTGTTGCCGCTGCGAGCGATCACATCGCCTTCCAGGCCGTCGGTGAAAAAATCTTCCAAGGTGCCGCCTGCCACAACATACTTGGAGTGAAAGATGCCGGCGGTCACGCCCGCGGCAGGTGTCGGGGTCGGCTCGAAGGTCGTGTAGGCCGCTGTTTCAGTGGAGCCCGCCGACGTTTGCGACAATGCCGTGATGCCGGGCGAGCCGACATAGGTGGTGCCGCTCAAGGTATAGACGGTATTCGCATCGTTGAAAATCGTGTCCGTACCCAGGCTGCTCACCTCATCGAAGAACGGCCGCACGACGACCGTGTACGTGCCGATATTGGCGCCGATATTGACGCTCGAATTGATCAGCGGACCGCGCACGCGGATCAGCTTGTTGTCGGCCGCCGTGGTGGCCACCGACATGAACGGCTTCACCGTCAGCTTCGGCGGGCTGGTGGTCAGGTTGACCTTATTCGATGCCGACATGTCGTAGTTGACGGCAAGCCGCAGGGCGTTGCTAGTGGCATAGGTAGGCTGCAGGATCAACTCGTTGTTCGGATCGAAAGTAGCCGTCACCGCGATCGTGGTCGGCGTCGCGCCCGACGGATCGACAACGGACACCTTGACGGGCGCGCCGTTCACGATCACGGAGATTTGCGCATTCGAATAGTTCAACGTGATGATGGCCGAGGTATAGGTATCGACCGGCAGACTCGCCGTTGCCCAGAGCTCCGACAAGTTGGTGAGCTTGGTAAAATCGACGGTCTCCGGAACCGCGACCGCGGAAATCGAGCCATTGCGTTTACCGACCAGAACGACCGACTCGACCGTCACCAGATAACTCGCGAACTGACCGGTGTCGTCGGTCGTGCTCAGCGTGGTCCATACCACGCCAAAGCCGCTGTTAAATTTGTTGTGGTGACAGCCGGCGCCCAACAAACCGAACACACACGCGCATAGCGCGGCCAGCCGGCGGGCGGCCTTATTCTTGATCGATGAATGCACTACTGGTTCCAATGATGAGGGGCTTAGGATTAAGGCTGCGTAGAATAAAGGCTTTCGAGAGCTGGCGCGCAGCTAAGTTCCATTTTGCGCGCCCAAGGGTCAGGGTTGCCCATGCGGAGCGCTCAGACAGGCCCCCCGCCTTTCGGCAGCGGCACTTGTTGGGTAATGCAGTGAATATTGCCCCCTCCCAGCAGCACTTCGCGGGTTTCGACGCCGTACACCTCGCGGCTCGGAAACAGGCGCTTGAGGGTGCGCATCGCCGCCGCATCGCGGTGCTTCTCGAACAACGGCATCACCACGCATTTATTGGCGATATAGAAGTTGATATACGAGGCTGCCAGCCGGTCGCCCGCCCGGCGCGGATGGCTGCCGGCGTGAGGATCGATCCCGGCGGCTTCCTCTGCGGTCATGAGCAAGGGCCCGGGCTGATGAATTTTGTGAACTTCCAAGCTGCGGCCGCGCGCGTCCTTGGCGTGCCGCAGGCGCTGCAAGGCATCCCGTGAAATGTCGAACTGCGGATCGGAGCGATCGTCCGTCCAGGTGAGTGCGACATGCCCCGGACTGGTAAAGCAGGCCAGCTCATCGATGTGGCCGCCGGTCTCATCCAAGTAGACGCCCTTGTCCAGCCAGATCACCCTGCTTACCGCGAGATACCGCTGCAAGTGCTCTTCGATATCGCGGCGCGTCAGGTGCGGATTGCGATTTGCGTTCAGCAAGCATTCTTCGGTGGTCAGGCAGGTCCCCTGTCCGTCGACGTGAATGGCGCCGCCCTCCATCACGAATGAGGTGCGATACCGATCCGCCGCCTCCATCTCCAATACTTTTTGCGCCACCTGATCATCCCGGTCCCAGGGAAAATACAGACCTCCTTGCAGTCCTCCCCAGGCATTGAAGCTCCAATCGACCCCGCGCCGGCGTCCTTTCGCATCGATGACGAAGGTCGGGCCGCAATCGCGCATCCAGGCGTCGTTGCTGGTGATTTCAACGACGCGCACGTTGCGCGGCAGCCGTGCGCGCGCGTTCTGAAACTGCGCCGCGGAGGCCCCGACGGTCACCGGCTCGCTGCTCGAGATCGCCGTCGCGACCGCGGCGAATGCCGCCTGCGCCGGCTTCGCGCCGAGACGCCAGGTATCCGGTCGTTCCGGCCACAGCATCCAACACCCGGAATGCCGCTCGAATTCCGCGGGCATGCGGAAGCCGTCCTTCGCTGGTGTTGATTTCAAGTTGCGCAATGCTCGTCTCCGGTCGCGCATGCTAGCATTGCGGCTGCATTTTTGAGGAGCCGAAGGAATGTCAGACGCCAAGCCCGTCAGTCTCAAGATCCCCGCCGGGGGCGAGAAAATAACCGTCTCGAACGGCAAATTGCACGTGCCCGACCAGCCCATCATTCCGTTCATCGAGGGCGATGGCACGGGCCGCGACATCTGGCGCGCCAGCGTGCGGGTGTTCGACGCGGCGGTGAAAAAAGCCTACGGCGGCAGGCGCAAAATACATTGGATGGAGGTCTTCGCGGGCGAAAAAGCCAACACGGCCTACCACACCTGGTTGCCCGAGGAAACGGTTACCGCGTGCCGGGATTACCTGGTGTCGATCAAGGGCCCGCTCACCACGCCGGTGGGAGGCGGGATTCGGTCCTTGAACGTCGCATTGCGGCAGCTGCTCGATCTTTACGTCTGCCTAAGACCGGTGCGCTGGTTCAAGGGAGTGCCCTCTCCGGTCAAGACGCCGGAGAAGGTCGACATGGTCATTTTCCGCGAGAACACCGAGGACATCTACGCCGGAATCGAGTTCGAGCAGGGCAGCGCCGAGTGCGGGAAATTCCTCGATCTGTTCAAGCAGAATTTTCCGAAGCAATACGCCAAGATCCGCTTTCCCGACAGCTCGGGTATCGGCCTCAAGCCCGCATCGAAGGAAGGCACCGAACGGCTGTTCCGCGCGGCGGTGAAGTACGCGATCGACAACAAGCGCAGGAGCGTCACGATCGTGCACAAGGGCAACATCATGAAGTTCACCGAGGGTGCCTTTCGCGGTTGGTCCTACCAATTGGCTGAAAGAGAATTCCCGAATCAGGTATTCACCTGGGAACAATGGGAGCGCATCAAGGCCGCCGGCGGCGAGCAGGAAGCGAACGCGCAGATGGCAGCGGCCGTCAAGGCCGGCAAAGTCATCATCAAGGATGCCATCGCGGACATCACCTTGCAGCAAGTCCTCACGCGCCCGGATGAGTTCGACGTCGTCGCCACCATGAATCTCAACGGCGATTACTTGTCGGATGCCCTCGCGGCGCAGGTCGGCGGCATCGGCATCGCCCCGGGCGGCAACATCAATTATATGACCGGCCACGCCGTGTTCGAAGCCACGCACGGCACCGCGCCGAAGTACGCGGATCTGGACAAGGTCAATCCGGGATCAGTCATTTTGTCCGGCGAGATGATGTTCAGGTACTTAGGCTGGCTCGAGGCGGCGGACGGCATCATCGGCGCCATGGATCGCTCGATCGCGCAGAAGGCCGTGACCTATGATTTCGCGCGCCTGATGCCGGGCGCAACCCAGGTCAAGTGCAGCGAATTCGCCGATATCTTGATTCGCAATTTATAGCTCAGACGAACGCCCGCTGCAGCGCCTGAGCCAGATCTTCTTCAAGGTCCCCTTCATCCTCGAGGCCAATCGACAAGCGCACGGTCCCCTTGCCGATCAGGGACGCCGCCCGTTGCGAAGGGGTGTAAGTGCCCCCCTGCAGGAGCTGCGGCGGCATCACCAACGATTCGGTGGATCCCACGCTCGCCGCGATCGAGAACAATTGCAGGGATTCCGCAAATCGCGCTCCTTCCCGGTAGCCGCCGTCGAGCTCGACGCACACGATGCTGCCGAAATCCTGCATTTGCCGGCGCGCCAGCTCATGCTGAGGGTGACTCTTCAGCCCCGGGTAGTGCACGCGTTTGACGCGCGGATGCCGCGCAAGGTACGCGGCGACCGCCATCGCACTCTCGCACTGCCGCTCGTAGCGCAGGAAATAGGTGCGCATGCCGCGCTGGATCAAGAATGCGGCGTGCGGATCGAGTGCCGGCCCCATCGGCCCGATATCCTTGCGCATCGCGGCGATGAGTTCGCTGCGCGCGATGATCGCCCCTCCCATCACATCGCCGTGACCCGAGGCGTACTTGGTCAAGCTGTGAAGATACACGTCGATGTCGTAACCGCCGTGGTTGTGAAATCCGGCGAAGGTGTTGTCGAGCAAGGTCAGGGCGCCGGCGGCCCTCGCGTGCGCGGTGAGGTGCTCGATGTGGGCGATCTTGGTGACCGGATTGGTGGGACTTTCAAATATGACCAATCGCGTCGGCTTCGCCTTGAGCAGCTGCTCGATGCCGGCCAGGTCTTCGATGGACAACATGGTGTGGCTCACCGCAAATTTGGCGAGCAGGTGCTGCACGATGTAGCGCGTGGGCGCATAGGATTCGACGAACAACAGCACATGATCGCCGGCCTTGCACAGCGCCAACAGGCTTGCGGCAATCGTGGCCACGCCCGAGCCGGTCAGCAAACAATCCTCCCTGCCTTGCAGCTCGCACAGCAGGCGCTGCAGCTGCATCAGGGTGGGATTGGCGTTGCGCGAATAAAAGAATCCTTCGCGCTCGCCGCGCTGATAGCGCAGCGTTTCATTGGTATCGTCGAAGGAGAACTTCACCGATTGATAGATCGGCGCCACCAGCGGCCGATTGTCTACCGGCAGCGCAACGGCGGGGGGATGGTTCACCAAAGTAGTTTTTTTCATGGATCGACAAGATAGTCGATCCATGGGTATTAGGAAACGGGACGGCGCGGCGCCTCACGGCGACAGATAGCGATCCAGTTCCGCATCGATGTCCGCGGCAGTATCGAACAGCGCTTCGGTGTCGGGGCCTGAAAATCCCAGATCCCGATAACCCGGATCCAGAACCAGCAACTCCCGCGCCGGCGTGCCGGGCTCTTGCAAGGTAAAATCGGCAAGCTTATGCGCGAGATTGACCACGGTGCTCTCCCAGCCGGCCGCACCGGCCGATTCGCAGCTCTCCCAACGGGCAGCCACCGCCGGGACCGGCGGCGGCAGCGCCCAGGCGAAAATCACCCGCTTGCCGACGTCGCGATGGAAAATCTCGATGAGACGATCGTATTCATTGCCGGCGAGTTCCAGACCGGCGCGCTGCGCGGCGTCGTGAACGGCGCCCAGAGCGACCGCCCGGCCGATATCGTGCAGCAAACCACACAGATAACATAAGCCTGTTTCGCGCGCCTGCCGGGCGGCAAGCTCGCGCGCCCACAAAGCGCTTGCCAGCGAGTGGCGCCAAAGGCGGCGCGCCTTGCCGTGCTGACCCTCGACATGCAGCATTTTTCCCTGCAGCGCCAGCGTAAAGGCGATGTTGGCCACCACCTCGAGTCCCAGCCGGGCGATCGCATGCTGCAGCGAAGTAATCGGCACGGGCGGCCGCCTGGCGGCGAAACCGGCGATCCGCAGGACGTACTGCGCGAGTGCCGGGTCGGACTGGATGATGTCCGCGAGAAGGTGTGCATTGCCGGAATTGTTGGTGCCGCTGCGCACGACGCGCACGGCAACGCGGGGCAGGGTCGGAATCACGAGTTCGTCACGCGCGATGTGCCGCTCGACCACGCGCCGCGCGGCGTCGAGCCTATCGGGCTCCTGCTGTATTTTGACGGATAGCTGCGGCACTCTTCCGGGTAACGGCAGGCCAAACAGCGACTTGAGCCCGCCACAGCGTGCCAAGAGGCACAACTTCCGCGGAAAATGCGTAAACTTGCGACGAACATGAACGCCGTCGCAGAATTGACCGACGCCGCGCGACACCCGATCGAAAAAGAGCCGGAATCGCGCTTGCGCGAAATTCCCTACAACTATACCTCGCTCTCGGACCGCGAGATCGTGATCCGCCTGCTGGGAGAACCTGCCTGGAATGTACTGGACGGGCTACGCAGCGAGCGGCGCACCGGCCGATCCGCACGCATGCTGTACGAGGTTTTGGGCGACATGTGGGTGGTGCAACGCAACCCGTATCTGCAGGAGGACTTGCTCGACAACCCGAAGCGCCGGCGCCAACTCATCGCGGCGATGCACCATCGGCTTGGCGAAGTGGAAAAAAGACGCGACGGTGCCGATCGGGTTCGCGACGCCAAGGTCGCAGAGTTGCTGCGCGCGGCGGAGCATGCGGTGGAGCGCTTCGAGCTGAACTTTACCGAGCACGCCGCCAAGCGTAAGCGTGCGCAGAGCTTGTTGCGCAAGGCGACGCACGCCGACAATATCCGCTTCGACGCCTTCGCGCGGGTTTCGCACGTCACGGATGCGACCGACTGGCGCGTCGAGCTGCCATTCCTGGTGTTGATGCCGGACCGCGAGGCGGAGATCCCCTCGCTGGTGCGCGCCTGCATCGAACTCGGCCTGACCGTCATCCCGCGAGGCGGGGGCACCGGCTACACCGGCGGGGTCGTGCCCCTGACGCCCTGGTCCGCGGTCATCAATACGGAAAAACTCGACTCCTTGGGTCCCGTGGAGAGTGTCGCGCTGCCCGGACACACCGCGAACACCGCCGTCATTTTCTCCGCGGCCGGCGTCGTCACCAAGCGCGTGAGCGAAGCGGCGGAGCGCGCCGGCTTCGTGTTCGCGGTCGACCCGACCTCGGCGGACGCGTCCTGCGTGGGCGGCAACATCGCCATGAATGCCGGCGGGAAGAAAGCCGTGTTGTGGGGAACGGCCGTGGACAACCTGGCGTGGTGGCGCATGGTCGATGCGCATGGCGACTGGCTCGAGGTCACGCGCCTCGAGCACAATTTGGGCAAGATTCATGACGCGCCCGTCGCGAGCTTCGAGCTGGTCTGGAAAAACGGCAGCAAGCCGGCCGAGCAGGCCGAGGTGCTGCGCAGCGAGCGGCTCGACATCGACGGCGCGAAATTTCGCAAGCTCGGATTGGGCAAGGACGTTACCGATAAATTCCTCGGCGGGCTGCCGGGGGTGCAAAAGGAGGGCTGCGACGGGTTGATCACCGCCGCGCGCTGGATTTTGCATCGCATGCCGACATACACGCGCACGGTGTGTCTGGAATTTTTTGGGCAGGCGCGCGAGGCCATCCCGAGCATCGTGGAGATCGGCGGGTACCTCGAAGCGAACGCCAAACTGACGGGCACGCTGCTGGCCGGTCTCGAACATCTGGACGAACGCTACTTGCGCGCGATCGGCTACAGCACCAAATCCAAGCGCGGCGCCCTGCCAAAAATGGTGTTGCTGGGCGACATCGTCGGCGAGGATGAGAACGCCGTGGCGGCAGCCACCTCGCACGTGGTGCGCCTAGCCAATGCCCGTTGCGGCGAAGGGTTCATCGCGGTGAACGCCGATGCGCGGCGCCGGTTCTGGCTGGATCGCGCAAAAACCGCGGCCATTGCCAAGCATACCAACGCCTTCAAGATCAATGAGGACGTGGTGATCCCCTTGAAGCGCTTGGGCGAATACACCGATGCCATCGAGCGCATCAACATCGAGCTCTCGATTCGCAACAAGCTCGATCTGTTGGCCGCGCTCGAGGAATATTTTTCCGCCGAGGCGCATCCCGGCGCCTCGGCACTTGCCGATTCGGCCCGCCGGGCCGAGGCAGTCGATCTGCTGGCGCGCGTGCGCCAGCGCTGGCAGCATCTTCTCGCCAATATGGACACCCCGGAGGGTGATTCGGGCAGCCTCTTCGAGCGGCTGCTGGATCGCAGTATTCGAGTCAGCTGGAAGACCGACGTGCGTGCCGCCTTGGCGCGGATTTTCGTCGGCAGCGCATTTGCGCCGGTGCTGGCCGGATGCGACGCCATCCACAAGCGCATCTTGCATGGCCGCGTGTTCATCGCGCTGCACATGCATGCGGGCGACGGCAACGTGCATACGAACATTCCGGTCAACTCCGATGATTATGCCATGCTGCGCACGGCGAGCCGCGCGGTGGCAAAAATCATGGGCATCGCGCGCAGCCTCGACGGCGTGATCTCCGGAGAGCACGGCATCGGCATCACGAAGCTGGAATACCTTTCCGATGCGGAACTTGAGCCCTTCCGCAGCTACAAGCGCCGAGTCGACCCCGAGGGTCATTTCAACAAGCACAAGCTGATGCCGCAGGCGGACCTGCGCAGGGCCTATACGCCCAGTTTTGGACTGATGGGGCATGAGTCGCTGATCATGCAGCAGTCCGACATCAACAGCATTTCGGATGCCATCAAGGATTGCCTGCGCTGCGGCAAGTGCAAGCCGGTCTGCGCCACACATGTGCCGCGCGCGAATCTACTGTATTCGCCGCGGGACAAGATTCTGGCGACTTCGCTGTTGATCGAGGCCTTCCTCTATGAAGAGCAGACGCGCCGCGGCGTCTCGATCCAGCATTGGGACGAATTGTCCGATGTGGCCGATCACTGCACGGTCTGCCACAAGTGCGCGGCGCCCTGCCCGGTCGGCATCGACTTCGGCGATGTCTCCATGGGCTTGCGCGACCTGCTGCGGCGAATGCACAAGAAGCGCTTCAACCCCGGCACCGCCGCCTCGATGTTTTTCTTGAACGCCACCCATCCCCAGACCATCAAGCTGACGCGCAAGGTCATGATCGACTGGGGTTACAAGCTGCAGCGGCTGGGCAACCGGGCGCTCAACACTCTTGCCAAGGCGCAGACCCGGCGCCCCCCCGCCACCACCGGGAAGGCGCCCGTCAAAGAACAGGTCATTCACTTCGTCAACAAGCGGATGCCGGGGGGCTTGCCGAAACGGACCGCGCGCGCGCTGCTCGACATAGAGGATCGCAACTACGTGCCCATCATCCGGGATCCCGCCACGAGCGCCGAATCGGAAGCGGTCTTTTACTTCCCGGGCTGCGGCTCCGAACGCCTGTTCTCGCAGGTGGGACTCGCGACCCAGGCCATGCTATGGCATGTCGGCGTGCAGACCGTGCTGCCGCCGGGCTACCTATGCTGCGGCTACCCGCAGCGCGGCGCCGGCGAGTTCGAGCAGGCGGAGAAGATCATCACCGACAACCGCGTGCTGTTCCATCGCGTCGCCAATACGCTCAACTATCTTGACATCAAAACGGTGGTGGTCAGCTGCGGCACGTGCTTCGATCAGCTGCAGGGCTACGAATTCGACAGTATATTTCCGGGCTGCAAAATCCTGGACATCCACGAATACCTGCTGGAGAAGGGCGTCCGGCTGGAAAATGTCACGGGCACCCGCTACATGTATCACGATCCCTGCCACTCGCCGATGAAGAAATACGATCCGCTGGCGGTGGTGAACACGCTGATGAACAGCGCGCAGAACGGCACGATCGCCAAGAACGATCGATGCTGCGGCGAGTCCGGCACCCTGGCGGTAACGCGGCCGGACATCTCCACGCAGGTGCGATTCCGCAAGGAACAAGAGGTGCGCATCGGCGTGGATGAAATCCGCGCGGCGGGTCATCGCGGCGAGGTGAAAATATTGACTTCATGCCCGTCGTGCCTGCAGGGCCTGCGGCGCTTCAACGACGATGCGGAAATGGACGCCGACTACATCGTGGTCGAAATTGCCAAGAATCTGCTCGGCGCCGACTGGCTGCCGCAATACGTGCAGCGCGCCAATGCCGGCGGCATTGAGCGCGTGCTGGTCTGACGCATGACACCGGCTCCGCAGGTTTCCCCGATTCACGACGTATCCCCGAATCCCGAGGCTTGCGATGTGGCGGTGATCGGCGGCGGCCCTGCGGGCAGCACGGCGGCCACCTTGCTCGCGCGGCGCGGCTACAAGGTCATTGCACTCGAGAAGGCGCACCATCCGCGCTTTCACATCGGCGAATCGCTGCTGCCCATGAATTTGCCGGTGTTCGAGCGCTTGGGCGTGCTCGACAAGGTGCGCGCGCTCGGCGTCTTCAAGGCCGGCGCCGATTTCGAGGCCGACAATGAGCGCGGCTACAACAACTTCGCCTTCGCGCGCGCCATCGGCGCCAGCCCGCCGCATGCCTACCAGGTCTGGCGGCAGGATTTCGACAAGATGCTCTACGACCATGCTCGCGACAGCGGCGCCGATGCCCGCGAGGGGCACGAGGTATTGAAGGTCGAGCAACAAGACCCGCGCCGGTCGCTGCTCGAGGTCAAGGCCGATGACGGCCGCGGCTACAGCATCCAGGCGCGCTACGTCATCGACGCCAGCGGCCGCGATGCCTTGCTCTCATCGACAATGCGGCTGCGCCGCAAGAGCGACCGGCATCAAAGCGCCGCCATCTTCGGCCACTTCCGCGGCGCCGAGCCGCGCCCGGGCGAGGACGCCGGCAACATCAGCATTTACCGCTTCGATCACGGTTGGATGTGGATGATCCCCCTGCCCGCGGGCGTCATGAGCATCGGCGCCGTGTGCCGGCCGGAATATCTGAAGCAGCGCAAGGGTCGCACCGTGGAGTTTCTGCTCGAGACCCTGCATCAGAGCGCGGGGCTCAAGCGCCGCATGGCCCGTGCCGAACTGATCGGCGAGGTGCGCGTCACCGGCAATTATTCGTACGATTCCACGCGCATGGGAGGACCCGGCTGGGTCCTGGTGGGCGATGCGTTTGCCTTTCTCGATCCGGTGTTCTCTTCGGGCGTTTATCTTGCCATGAGCGGCGCGGAGCAGGCGGCGGCGGCCGTGGATGAGGCGCTGCGCAATCCTGAGCGCGAGGCCGCTTTGCTGCGCAAGCTGGAAAGGCGCCAGCGTGCGGGCATCGCACGTTTCTCGTTCTTCATTTATCGGTTCAACGGGCCGGTGCTCACGCAGATGTTCCGCGAACCGCGCAACGACTGGCACCTCGAGGAAGGCGTGATCTCCATGCTCGCAGGCGACTTGTTCGATTCGCCCAAGGTATTGCGCCGGCTGCGGCTGTTCAAATTGGTGTACGCCGTCACCGGCCTGCGCAACTGGCGGCGCTGGCGGGCCGAGCATCAATACCGGCTGGCGCAGGCCCGCACGGAATTCACGGGCGGCAATACGCCTCTGGACAAGGCATAGAGCGAGTCTCGAAGAGCCCGTGTGCATTCACCTGCAAAGTTCGCCTGCCGTTCGTGGGTCCACGGCCGGTTAGACGGCATCGAGCTTCGCGCGCCGCGCCATCCACAGGCTCACGCCGACGATCACGGCGCCTACCACGCCCAAAGTGAGGGTTGCGAGCACATTGATTTCAGGACTGACGCCTAAGCGGACCTTGGAAAACACCACCATGGGCAGCGTGCTGCTCCCGGGACCCGACGTAAAGCTCGAGATCACCAGGTCATCCCAGGACAACGTGAAGGCCAGGAGCCAGCCCGAAAGGATGGCGGGAAATATGATCGGCAGCGTAATCACGAAAAACACTTTCACGGGCCTGGCGCCCAAGTCCATGGCGGCCTCCTCGAGAGCGGTGTCGAAGCTCGCGAGACGGGAATTGACGATCACCGTCACATAGGCCATGGAAAATGTCATGTGCGCAATGGTCATGGTGGTGATGCCGCGCCCCGCCGGCCAGCCGATGAGCTGCTCGAGCGCCACGAACAGCAGCAGCAAAGACAACCCGGTGATCACCTCGGGCATGACCAGCGGCGCGGTGGTCATTGCGTTTAGGGTAAATCGGCCGCGAAATTGCCGAAAGCGCGCCAACCCAAAGCCGGCAAGCGTGCCTAAGATGACGGAGCCGGAGGCATTGATGAGCGCGACCTTCAATGATATCCACGCCGCATCGAGGATCTCCTCGTTGTTCAGCAGCGAGTAGTACCACTTCAGGGTGGGCGAATGGGCACCGTCCCAGACGGTCACGAGCTTGGACGCGTTGAAGGAGAACACCGCCATTGACAGGATCGGGATGTAGAGGAATGCGAAGCCCATGCCGATGCAGGTCAGGATGAAAAACGAACTGCGATAGTTCATCGGCTGCCCGCCGTCTCGCGCGCCTGCACGCTCTGGTACCACATCATGAAGGGCACCAGGAGAATCAGCAGCAGGATCGCAACCGCGCTCGCCACCGGCCATGCGCGGTTCGAAAAAAATTCATCCCACAAGACCCGTCCGATCATCAGCGAATTCGGCCCGCCGAGCAGCGCCGGGATGACGAATTCGCCCACCGCGGGTATGAACACCAGCATGGAGCCGGCCAGGATGCCGTTGCGCGACAAGGGCAGTGTGATCTTGTAAAACGCCTGCCAGGGGCGGCAGCCCAAGTCCTCGGCCGCTTCGAGCAACTGCCAATCCATTTTCTCCAGATTGGCATACAGCGGCAGGATGAGGAACGGCAGATAGGAATAGACGATGCCGACGTACATCGCGAAGGGCGTGTAGAGCATCGTCAGCGGCTCATGGATGATGCCGAGCGACATCAAAACGTTATTGATCACGCCGTTGGCCTTGAGCAACCCGATCCAGGCATACACCCGCAGCAGCAGCGAGGTCCAAAAGGGCAGAATCACGAGCAGCAGCAGCACGTTGCGCAGCGCCGGCCGGGCGCGGGCAATACCGTAGGCCATCGGATAGCCGATGAATAGACACATCAGCGTCGAGAGGAACGCCACTTTGAGCGAGTTCGCAAACGCGTGCAAATACAAGGAATCGGTGAACAGGAAGGCGTAGTTGTTGAAATTGACCTTGATCGCGACGGAGTTCTTGCCGACCCACTCCAGCAGCGGCTTGTAAGGCGGAATGGCGAGATCGACATCCGAAAAGGATATTTTCAGGACGATCACGAAGGGCACGACGAAGAACAGCAGCAGCCACAGATAGGGCAGCGCGACCACGAGACCGCGGCCGCTGATGCCGGCCACCCGAAGGCGCTGCATTAAGGCCGGGGTGCTAACGCGTCACCACCACCGGACTGGTCGCATCCCAGGACAGATACACCTGCTGATCCCAGCCGATCGCCTCTGCATGCCGCGAGGTATTGGGTTGCGTGACGCGAACGACTTTGCCGGTCGGCAGCTTGACCAGGTAGATCGACAGGTCGCCAAGATAGGCAATGTCTTGTACGGTGCCGCGCACGACATTGTCGGTGCCCTCGGGCGGCACGGCCGTCGACATGAATATTTTTTCCGGCCGCACGGCAACCCAGACAATGGCCTCGGGCGGCGCGCTGATGCCGTGGCTGACATAAATCGTCGCGCCGAGTTCGGGCGATCCGATGCGCACATAGTCCGGTTCGTCCTCGATCAGCTTGCCCTCGAACATGTTCACCGAGCCGACGAAATCGGCCACGAATTTCGAGCTTGGAAATTCGTATATCTCGGAGGGCGTGCCCGCCTGGGCGATTTCGCCGTGATTCATGACCCCGATGCGGCTCGCCAGCGTCATGGCCTCTTCCTGATCATGGGTCACCACGATGAAGGTGACGCCGAGCTTGTGCTGCAGGCCGATCAATTCGAACTGCGTGTGTTCGCGCAATTTCCTGTCGAGCGCGCCCAACGGCTCATCCAGCAGCAGCAACTTGGGGCGCTTCACCAGCGAGCGGGCCAGCGCCACCCGCTGGCGCTGACCGCCGGACAGCTGATGCGGCTTGCGCTTGGCGAAGTCGCTCATTTTCACCAGATCGAGCATGGTCGCCACGCGCTCCTGAATCTCAGGCTTGCGCAGGCGGTCCTGCTTGAGTCCGAACGCGACATTCTGCGCAACGGTCATGTGGGGAAACAGCGCATAGGACTGGAACATCATGTTCACGGGCCTTTCGTAAGGAGGGACGCCCGTCATGTCCTCGCCGTCGATGAGAATCCTGCCGGAGGTCGGCGTTTCGAACCCGCCCAGCATGCGCAGCAGCGTGGTCTTGCCGCATCCGGAAGCACCCAGCAGGCAGAAGATCTCGCCTTGGTAGACCTTCAAGGAAACATCATTGACCGCCTTGAAGTCGCCGAACGATTTGCTGATTCGCTCGACTTCCACATAGGGCCGCGCGGACGGATCGCTCCAGGGTTGGGGTTTGACGACGCCTCCCGCGGATGACGTCATGTAGCGGAAGTCGTCATGTGGCTATTGACCCGTCTTGAATTTCTGCCAGACCCGCGTGATCGCGCGAGTCTGCTCGGGCGAGTCGGCCAGCTGCAATGCCAATTTTTGCCGCTGTTCCGGCGGCGGGTATATTCCCGGATCATCCTTCACCGCGGGCAGCACCATGGGCAGCGACGCGGTGTTCGCATTGGCGTAGCGCTTGAAGTTCGAAACATCCGCGATGGTCTGCGGAGTCATCAGGTAGTTCATGAAGGCGTATGCGCTGTCGAGATTCGGGGCGTCCTTGGGGATCGCCAGCATGTCGAACCAAAGTATCGAACCTTCCTTGGGTACCGTGTATTTGATTTCGATGCCCTTATTGGCCTCGCGCGCACGATCGCGAGCCTGCATCACATCGCCGTTATACCCCACGGAAATGCACAGATCGCCGTTCGCCAACGCCTCGATATACTCCGAGGAGCTGAAGTTGCGGATAAACGGCCTGATCTTAAGCAGCGTGGCCTCCGCCTGGGCGAGATCATCGGCGCTTTGCGAATTCGGATCCTTGCCGAGGTAGCTGTAAACCGCGCGCAGCATTTCGGCCGGCGAGTCCAGCAGGCTGATGCCGCACTTGGCCACTTTTGCGGCAACGTCTGGATCGAACACCAGGCGCCAGCTGTTCAGCGGCGCATCCGGCATCAATGCCCTGACCATCTTTTCGTTGTAGCCGATGCCGTTGCTGCCCCACATGTAGATCGCGCCATGGGCATTGGCGGGGTCGTTCGACGCCACCCTGGCCATGAGTTGCGGATCCATGTTCTGCAAATTCGGCAGCTTGGACTTGTCCAAGGCCAGATAGGCGCCGGCTTTGATTTGTCTCTCGAAGTAGGAAGCCGAAGGCACCACGATGTCGAAGCCGCTGTTGCCCGCCAGCAGCTTGGTCTCCAGGGTCTCATTGGTGTCGTAGTAAGCGGAGTGCACCTTGATGCCGTAGCGGCTCTCGAACTTCTGCAACGTGTCGGGTGCCAGATAGTCCGACCAGATGTAGAGATTGAGGACCTTGGCGCCGCCGGAGGGCCTGGCAGCCGGATCGCCGGCGGATTTCCCGCCGCTGCAACCGCTTGAACCCAACACGCACACAAGCGCCAGAATCGCCGTCCGACGAACGCTCAACATCCGACGCTTCCCCTTGTATCCAGTCCGTCAGTTATAGCGCAGCAGCCACATCACCGCTAGACGTTGAGCGCATTAGACGTTCAGCAGCAGGTGCTCGCGTTCCCAGGAGCTGATCACCTGGGCGAAGGTTTCGTACTCTGCCTCCTTGACCGCGGTAAAGGCCAGCACGAAGCGGTCACCGAACAGATCCACGAGTGGTTTTGACTCGCGCAGCAAACGCAAGGATTCAGCCAAGGTTCGCGGCAGGGCTATCGCCAGATCGTAAGCGCTGCCGCCGATCGGCTCGGAGGGCTTCAGCTTCTCGATCATCCCGAGGTAGCCGCACGCCAAGGACGCGGCGATCGCCAGATAGGGATTGGCGTCCGCGCCCCCGACCCGATTCTCCACCCGCCGCGCGTCGGGCCCGGACATGGGCACGCGCAATCCGGCCGTTCGATTATCGTACCCCCAGTGAACGTTGATCGGCGCCGATGAGTAGCGGCTGATGCGCCGGTAGCTGTTCACATTGGGACAGAACAAGGACATCGCGCCGGGCAGATATTTTTGCAACCCGGCGATATGGCCGAAGAACAGCTCGGAGGGCGTGCCATCCGGGTTGCTGAAGATATTCCGGCGGGTTTTCGAATCGATGATGCTCTGATGCAGGTGCATGGCGCTGCCGGGCTCCTTGGCCATCGGCTTGGCCATGAAGGTGGCGTACATCTTGTGGCGCAGCGCCGCCTCGCGCGCCGTGCGCTTGAACAAAAAAGCCTGGTCCGCGAGGCTCATGGGATAGCCGTGCAGCAGGTTGATTTCCATCTGTGCGGCGCCGGACTCATGGATCAGGGTGTCGATCTCGATGTCCTGCGCTTCGCAGAAGGAGTACATGTCGTCAAACAGCGGATCGAACTCATTGACGGCCGCGATGCTGTAGGCCTGCCGGCCGATCTCCGGACGGCCGGAGCGGCCCACGGGGGGCTTCAAGGGGTAGTCCGAATCGATGTTCGGTTCGACCAGGAAGAACTCCAGTTCCGGAGCAACCACCGGCTCCCAGCCTTGAGCCTCGTACAGCTGCAGTATTCGGCGCAGCACATAGCGCGGCGCCATGGTGACCGGGCTGCCGTCGCCATAGAAGCAATCATGAATGACTTGCGCGGTGGGCTCGGCCGCCCAGGGCACGACTCGCACTGTCTTCGGATCCGCCTTCAAGACGATGTCGATGTCCGAGGGGTTCATGGCGCTTTGATCTTCCGGATAGTCGCCGGTCACGGTCTGCAGGAAAATCGCCTCCGGCAGGCGCATACCTTCTTCTTCGGCAAATTTTTCCGCGGGCATCAGCTTGCCGCGCGCAACCCCGGCCATGTCCGGAATGATCGCTTCGACCTCTGAAATGCCGTGTTCTCTCAGGAATTGTTGAATCGTGCTCGCCATACATCACCTTGCAGCATTGGCGCGTTGGCGGCTCGCCGCGCCAAAGGCCGCAAACAACGCGCTCGAAAAAGAGTCCTGCGCAAATCGCCATTCCGGATGCCATTGCAGCGCCAATGCGAAAGCCGGTGCATCGGCAACGCGAAAGGCTTCGATTACGCCATCCGGCGCGCGCGCCTCGACGGCCAGATCAGCCCCCAATTTTTCAACCCCCTGCCAATGCAGTGAGTTCACCGTGAGGCGGTCCCGGCCTGCGATTTTTCGCAGTTCCCCTCCGGGCTCGAGCAGCACCTCGTGCGCCGGAGCGTATTGCACGTCCAGCGGTAAGGATTCATCGTCGCGGTGATCGAGGTTCCCGGGCACCTCGTGCAGGCGTGGGTTCAAGGTGCCGCCGTAGGCGACATTCATCTCCTGAAATCCGCGGCAGATCGCCAGCACCGGCAAGCCGGCGGCGACCGCCCGCGAAATCAGCGGAAGCGTCGTAGCATCCCGATCTGGGTCATGTAATGTCCCCGGCCTAGGCTCGGGGCCTCCGTAGCGTTGCGGTTCAACATTCGAGGCACTTCCTGTCAGCAATAATCCGTCGCAAGCATCCATTAACGATGGCAAATCAATCTCGGATCCCAAAGCCGGTACCAGCACCGGCACCGCGTTCGCCCCCCGAGCAACGGCCTCGATGTACTTCTCGCCGACCATGTGGAAATAGTGCTTTCCATACAGCCGGCGATCGGCCGGAATTCCAATGAGCGGCAGGCGCGACATGTTTAATATATTAAACGTCCGGATGGACGATCAAGCTTCGAGAACGACACTATTACACCATACCGGCCCTGCCTCGTCCGAAGTAAGCGCGCAAAAAGGGCTAAGATTTAGGCATTTCCAGCACTTAGGCACGCTTTGTGCGACGCATCAATGTTGCAATTCGATCGAAAACCTAGGTAGGCTCACAGGCCTCAATTTCTGTCAATAGCCCTAAAATCTTAAACACTTATCGCCCAAAACCTGATGCGTCTATCTCATCCGCCTGCCCCGTCCTACTACCGCCTAGGCAATTCCTGGACACCCCGTGCGGCCTTGCGCGGGGAAGTGAGGGCGGATGTAGCGGTACTCGGCGGGGGCATCGCCGGCTGCGCAGCGGCACTGCATTTGGCCAAGCGGGGCTATCGGGTCGTGCTGCTCGAGGCTCGCAGCATCGCATATGGGGCCTCGGGACGTAGCGGCGGTCAGACGATTTTTGGCCTCGCCGTCAGTCAGCATCAGCTCGAGCGCGAAGTCGGCCGCGAGGACGCTCAGCGTCTATTCGCTCTGTCCATCGAGGCGTTGGACCTCACCCAGTCGTTGATTCGCGAGCATGCCATCGACTGCGATTATCGTCCCAATCACCTGCACCTCGCGGTCAAACCGCGTCACGTGCGGGAACTGGAACAATGGAGCAGGGAACTGCACGATGACTACGGCTACGCCTCGGCACGCCTGGTGAATCGCGCCGAGCTTCAAGATCATGTGCGCAGCGACCGCTACTTAGGCGGCCTGCTCGACCCGCGCAGCGGACACCTGCACCCCCTGAAGTACACCCAGGGTGTGGCGCGCGCCGCGGAAACCGCGGGCGCGGTCATTTATGAAGAGTCCGAGGTGCTGAGCTACGACGATGGCGCGGAGGTGCGCGTGCATACGGCACAGGGCACGGTGCGCTGCGCGCATTTCGTTCTTTGCGGCAACGCTTACATCGGCGCGGTGGCTCCGGCGCTGGCGCGGCGCATTCTCGGGGTGGGTACCTACATCATTGCAACCGAGCCCTTGGGCGAAGAACGTGCAAGCGGCCTGTTGCCGAGCAACGCGGCCGTTGCCGACCTCAATTGGATTCTGGACTATTTCAGGCGCTCTCAGGATCACCGTCTGCTGTTCGGCGGTCGCGTCAGCTACAGCTCGGTGCAGCCGCCGCGTCTGGCGGAGTCCATGCGCCAGCGCATGCTGCGCGTGTTTCCCTCACTTCGCGATGTCAACGTGGCGAATGCCTGGGGCGGCTATCTCGACATCACCCTGAGCCGTGCGCCGAATTTCGGACGGCTGGCGCCGAATGTGTACTACTTGCAGGGCTTCTCCGGACACGGCGTGGCCCTGGCGGGGTTGGCAGGCAAGCTCGCTGCCGAGGCCATCGCGGGCGCCGCCGAGCGATTCGATGTGGTTGCGCGCATTCCGCATCGTGATTTCCCGGGCGGGCCGCTGTTGCGGCGGCCCTCACTGATGCTGGCGATGCTGTACTACCGGCTGCGCGACCTGCTGTGAGCGGCGGGCACCGTCCCCGCGCTTTGGGCGCGCGCCCAGCCGCTATTTCAGCTCAGGCTTTTCCGACGCGGCGAAGTTTGCCTGGAGTTTCTGACCGGTGTCGACCAGCGTGACGGCATTCAAGCCTCCGCCGTGCGAGCCGTCGCGCAGCGGGTAGAAATCCACTTTCACCCGGTCGCCCGGCTTGACGGAATTGCGGGTCCAGCCGCCGCGCGTCAACACCCCCGGACTCGTGGTCTCGAAACTCCATTCCTGCGGCTCACCGCCCCCCTCCGGCTGCACCAGCACCCAGATGACGCAATGCGGATTCGTCCATTGCAGGCTCTTGACACTGCCCTTCAGGGTCAAGATCTTGGATTGGTCGTACACTGCGAAGGAGTGATGCGCCTGCGCCGGCGAGGAGGCCGCGGCCGCGACGGCCAGGATGATTGCGCCGGCTTTAAGCGTCGATCGTGATGAATTCATGGGTGCCTGTGATTACTTCGAGCCGGAGCCGACGGGAACGCCGTTGTGAAATTTGATGGGCGCAAATACCGAGTTGCCGTCCTGGTCGAGCGCCTCGATATAGCTGCCCTGCTCGCAAACCCCTTCGACAATGTCGTATTTTTGCGCCCGCTGCCGCAGATATTTGCGCGTGGTCTTCCACGGCTTTGACAACAGCTTGTGCGCGGTGATTTCCAAATCATCGGCCAGCGTCACCGGATCCAGCAGATGGAAACGCTCGACGATGTGCATGTCGCCATTGTTCGGCATGCCCACCGCCTCGTTGACCGCAAGGTAGGACTGCGGCAGCACCGCGATCGTGTCCACCACCAATGTTTGTCCTTCCCAATGCCCGATGGAATGCCCATGGAAGCTGGGATCAGGATCGTCGGGATGCGGCCGGCCGTCGGTGTAGATCCGGCGCAGGCGGTTGCCGTCGCCCTCGCCAAGCAAGGTCACCCGGCCCGGTGTGAGCAGCAGCTCAAAGGCATTGTGGGTGATCAGCATGTAGCTCGGCATGCCGGTTGGAAAGCAGTGATCGATGACCGGGAACGGCCGGCCCGCCTTCTCTTCGGCGTACATGTGCTCGATCTGCTTGGCGGTTTTCGCATTCCACGGCGGCGGATTGGTGCGTTCCTGGGCGACTTGATCGCTGATGAGCGGTGTCCAGACGCCGCCGAATTCCGGCAGCTTGGCGAGTGCCTGCCAATCGCTCAGCGTCGGTGCAGCGTTGATCGCGGTCTTGGCGGCGCTATCCGCCGCTCCTAAGGGCAGAGGCGCAAAACCCGCGAACGCCACGGCAAGGAGCACGGGCAGGATGCGGCTGATGGTGTGTGTCATGCGGCTCAAGCCTACCCTATTTGAATCGCACAACAAAACACTGGTGGATCCGCGCATGCCGTGCAAAGTCCTTCGGCACGGTCGCGGCGCTGATGTCCTCGAGCGCGAGATCCCCAAGCGCTCCTGCGTCCAACTTGAAGCGGGTGTAGTTGGTGGAAAATACCAGGCGTCCCGCGGGACGCAGCAGCGTCAACGACCGGCGAATCATGCCGACATGGTCGCGCTGCACGTCGAGCACGCCCTCCATGCGCTTGGAATTGGAAAAGGTCGGCGGATCCAAGAAGATCAGATCGAAGCGCGCGCCGCCGGACGCTTGATTCTCGAGCCAGGCCAGGCAGTCGTCGCGGTACAGTCGATGATTGTCGCCGCCAAATCCGTTGAGAATGAGATTCTCGTGCGCCCAGTCGAGATAGGTGTTCGACAGATCGACGCCGGTGGTGCTGCGCGCCCCGCCGGCGGCGGCATACACGGTGGCACTGCCGGTGTAGCAAAACAGATTCAGAAAATCCGCATCCTTGGCCCATGAGCGCAGCATGCCGCGCACGATGCGGTGGTCGAGAAAAAGACCGGTGTCCAGATAGTCGCGAAAATTCACCCAGAACTTCAGGCCCCCCTCCTGCACCGCGTGGCGCTGCGCGGCGCTGTCGCGTTTCTCGTACTGCCCGGCGCCCTTCTGCGGCTTGCGCACGCGCGTATGCACCTGCGACAAGGGCACGGCCAGCACCTCCGGCAGCACCGCGAGCGCTTCGCGGCGGCGCTCGCGGGCGCTCTCCTGATTCACCGATTTTGGCGCGGCATATTCCTGCACGTAGACATGCCGGGACTCGCGCCCGTACAAATCGATGGCGAAGGCGTATTCGGGCATGTCGGCGTCATACACGCGGAAACAATCGATGTGCTCGCGTCCGGCCCAAGGATCGAAGCGCTGCAGGTTTTTGCGCAATCGATTGGCGAACATTTGCGCGCCGGGCCGGCTCGACCAGTCCGCACGCACCTCCGCCGCGGGACGTTGTGTGCGCGCTTCGTTGAGGTCGAAGCGCAGCAGCCGGCACTCGATGGTGCCGTTGAAGACGCGGTGCGTACGTTTGGCGTAAAGACCCAGATTGCGCGCGAGCGGCGGATTGCCCGTGAGAATCGCCGCCTGCCAGCCCTGAAAGCGGTCGCGCAAGATCGAGCCTAACTCTGAGTACAGCTCGGGCAGCCCGGATTCCGCGCCGATCCGCTCGCCATACGGCGGATTGACCACGATCATGCCGGCCTCGCCCGCGGGCCTGGATACCTCGCCGAGCGCACGCTTTTCCACGTGCAGCCAGTCCGCGACGCCGGCGTGGGCGGCATTGGCGATGGCCATGCGCACCGCTTCGGAATCGATGTCCGATCCCAAGATGCAGCGCCTCGCGACGCGCGCGGCACGCCGCGCCAGGGCTTCGGCGCGCAGGCGCGCCCAGAGCGGCGCATCGTGGCCATGCCACCCCAGGAATCCGAGGTATTCGCGCTCCAGAGCGGGTGCCGCATCCGCCGCCATCAGGGCACCCTCGGTGAGGAAAGTTCCCGAGCCGCACATCGGATCGAACAGCGTTCCGCCCCGCTCGGCTATCTGCGGCCACCCGGCGCGCAACAGCACCGCGGCCGCCACGTTCTCCTTGAGCGGTGCGCGGCCGCCTTCGGCGCGGTAGCCGCGCCGGTGCAGGCTCTCGCCGGAGAAGTCCACCGAGACCAATGCCGTGGGTCCCTCGACGTGCACATGCAGCAGCACATCCGGGCGCTCCGGTTTGATGTTCGGCCGCTCGCCGGTGGACTCGCGCAGCTGGTCGCAGACCGCATCCTTGAGCAGCTGCGATCCGTAGATCGTATGCCGGATGGCCTCATTGCCGCCGCTGCAATCGCACGCCAGCGTCGCGCCCGGCGCCAGGTGCTCACGCCAATCCAGGCGCTTCACGGCCTCATACAGGCCCTTAGAACTGGTGGCATCGACGGAACCCAGGCTGAGCAGCACGCGGGTGGCGGTGCGCGACCACAGGCACGCCCGGTACCCCACCTCCAGCGTGCCCTGAAATTTTACGTCGTGGCTGCGCTCGCGGATCTGTTCAGCGCCGAACTGTGCCAGTTCCTCGGCCAACACCGAGGCGGCACCCACCGGCGCGGTCGCGATCCAATAGCGGACATTGTCGCTCACGTTCAATGCACGACGGCAGTTTTGCAGGCGCGCAAGTCATGCCAATCGAGTTTGGAATGATTTAAGAAATAGCGCTGCAGAATCTTGTAGACATCGACGTTGAACGCCGGATCAAGAGCGCACGAGCTCAAGGCTGCGAGTTCCTCCTCGGAGCGGGCCGACCCCAAATAGCGCCAGCGATCCAGCACATGGAACTCGCCGCCGCGCGTTCCATCCGCCAAAAAGGCGCCGGTTGCCGGTTCGCGCAGCGCAATGCGCCCGGGGAACGGCCAGCTTTTGATTTTCAGCGCCGCCAGCGCCATCTGCAGCCGCGTCGCGTGCAGGATCAGCGGCTCCCTGCCGGCGCAAGCGCCTCGGCAATTTCCGACTTGCAGGGCGAAACACGAACCCTCGCTCTGCTCGAGCCCGAGAACCTTCAGGCACAGCTGCTGGGCGCGCGCGATATCGGTCAGCGCTTTGCGCGCGTCATTTTCCGAATGAAAGACACCGAAGCACTGGGCAAGATCCTCAGGCTCGAGCGTGTCGATGTGCAGTATGCGCACGCGGCCTGACGCATCGGGCTGCCGCAAGGTCACCGATTCTGCGCTGCGGCGCGGGTGGCGGTTATAGCGCGGCTGCTGCGACTTGAGCCACTGCGACTCGAGCAGCATCGCACCCAGCTCCCCGGCTGTCTGCTGCCAATCGACGCGCTGCACCAGCGCCGCCAGGCTGTGTTCGCGCGAGCCCGCGCGCGGACTGCTAAGCTGCGACAAAATCCGGCTGCGCAGCGAGTTGCTGCGGCCGATATACAAGAGCACGCCGCCCTCGCCATGCAAGCGATAGACGCCGGGAGATTCGGGCAACTCGTCGGCCAGCCCCGGCGGCAGATGCGCCGGCAGCTTGGGGTGGGTCAACACCGCCGCGGCGGCCGCCGCGGCAAACACATCCGCCGGGATTTCGCGCCGTAGCTTGCGCCATAAGTCGCACAACACCCTGGCGTCGCCGAGCGCGCGATGCCGCGCGCTGCAGCTCAATGCATGGCGTTCCATCACGGCATCCAGGTTGTGGCGCACATGCTCGGGGAACAAGCGGCGCGACAATTTGAGCGTGCACAGCGCCTCGGGAGAGAAGCCTAAGCCGACTCTGCGAAACTCGTTGCGCAGAAACGCCTGATCGAAGCGGGCGTTGTGCGCGATGAATACCGCGCCGCGCAGTTTCTCGAAGACCGTTGCGGCGACATGCGCAAACAGCGGCGCGGCCGCGACCATTTCACTGCTGATGCCGGTGAAGGCCGCAATGAAGGGCGACAGAGGACACTCAGGATTGACCAGCGTGCTCCACTCCTCCAGAGCCACGCCGTCGCACACCCGGACGATGCCGATTTCGGTGATTCGATCGTAGGCGGGATTCCCGCCCGTCGTTTCCAAATCAACGAAGGCGAGAGTGTCAGCCGCGTCCATCAAGCGACAGCAAGGGGTAGTAGAGGTCGGGGCGCCGGTCGCGGAACACGCCCCACGCCTGCCGGTAGCGGCGCACCTCCTCCAAATCGAACGCAGCGGTCAGCACCGATTCGCTTTCCCGGTCAGCCTCCGCGAGCTTCTCACCCGTCGGGGACGCGATGAAGGAAGAGCCGTAAAACGTCATCGTGTATTTTTCGCCCTTTTCAGTGCCGATCCGATTCGACGCCACCACCGGCATGATGTTGGCCGCCGCGTGGCCCTGCATGGTCCGCTGCCAGTGGCCGCTGGAGTCGATGCTGGCATCCTGCGGTTCCGAACCAATGGCCGTCGGATAAAGCAGGATCTCGGCACCCATGAGCGCCATCGATCTTGCCGCCTCGGGAAACCACTGATCCCAACAAATGGCAACGCCCAACTTCGCGAAACGCGTGTTGAATACCTTAAAGCCCGTGTCGCCCGGCGAGAAGTAGAATTTTTCGTGATAGCCCGGGCCTTCCGGGATGTGCGACTTGCGGTAGCTGCCGAGGACCGAGCCATCCGCGTCGATGACGGCGACAGAATTGTAGAACGCATTGTTGGCGCGCTCGAACACGCTGATCGGCAACACCACGCTCAAGTCGCGGGCGACGGCGCGGAAGTGCTCCACCGCCGGATGACCCTCGAGCGGCAGGGCGAGTTCCAAGTGCCGGGCGATGTGGTCCTTGCAGAAGTACGGCGTCTCGAACAATTCCTGCAGCAGAATCACCTGCGCGCCCCGCGCCGCGGCCGCGCGCACGAGCTTCTCCGCTCGTGCCACATTGGCGTCGCGATCCCAACTGCAGGCCATCTGAGTGGCCGCTACGGTTACGGTGTTCATGGGGCTTTATATGCTACCTGATTTCAGAATTGCCATTTTCGGACGGGGTCGCAGCCTAGAAACTCGGCGGCGAGCTCGCGCTGACGATTTCGCATTCCTCACGCCCGACGTTGCGAAAACGGTGCGGCACGGAACTCTTGAAGTAGTAGGCGTCGCCCGCGCTTAGCACGCGCGATTCACCGCCGACGGTCAATTCGATCCTGCCTTTCACAACCACGCCGCCTTCTTCGCCGGCGTGTGTCAGCATTTCCTCACCGGTATCCGCGTTCGCCGCATAGCGCTCATGCAGGATCGACATGCTGCGCTGGGCCAGGCGGCCGCCGACCAGACGCAGCTCGACGCTGGCGGTACCGATATTCGCGAGTTCCTCGCGCGGGAAGAACACCTGCGGTTTGCCGCCCAAATCCAAGGTAAAAAAATCGGCGAGCGCCATCGGTATGCCATCCAGCACTTTCTTGAGCGAACTGACCGAAGGGCTGACGCGATTTTGCTCGATCAGGGAAATCAAGCCGTTGGTCACCCCCGCGCGCTTCGCCAATTCGCGCTGCGACAGACCGTACATTTGCCGCACAGCCTTGAGATGGGTACCGACGTCGATGCTCACTGTCTATTATAATAGACGGATTCGGCCGCAATAGGGGGGAAATTGAGCTTAGTGTTGATTTTCCTTATCATTGGGCTGCACCCGCCTTTCCAAAAGGACCTTTCCCATGAATGCCCGCCTCACCCCCGTCGCCACAAATTCCGAACTCGACGCATTTTGGATGCCGTTTACGGCCAATCGACAATTCAAGGCGAATCCGCGTCTGTTGGCGCACGCCAAGGGAATGTACTACTCGACCGCGGATGGTCGCGAGGTGCTCGACGGGGTGTCGGGTCTGTGGTGCGTGAATGCGGGACATGGGCGGCGCGAGATTACCGAGGCGGTCACGAAGCAACTCAATACCATGGAATTTGCGCCGACTTTTCAAATGGGCCATCCGATCGCGTTTGAGCTGGCAAACCGCCTGGCAAAAATTGCGCCCCCGGGGCTGGATCGGATCTTCTTCACCAATTCAGGTTCTGAGTCCGTCGATACTGCGTTGAAAATCGCGGTCGCTTACCACCGCGCGCGCGGCGCCGGACAACGCACGCGCTTGATCGGCCGCGAAAAGGGCTATCACGGCGTGGGCTTTGGCGGGATGTCGGTCGGCGGCATGATCAACAACCGCAAATTTTTCGCCTCATCCATGCTGCCCGGCGTCGATCACCTGCCGCATACACTGGATCGCGAACACAATGCGTTCTCGCGGGGAATTCCGCAGTGGGGCGCGCATCTGGCGAATGAGTTGGAACGGCTCATCGCGCTGCACGATGCTTCGACGATCGCCGCGGTGATCGTAGAGCCCGTCGCCGGTTCGGCCGGCGTGGTGCTGCCCCCGGCGGGCTACCTGAAGCGCCTGCGTGAAATCTGCGACCAGCACGACATACTGCTGATTTTCGATGAAGTCATCACCGGCTTTGGCCGCGTCGGCAGACCCTTCGCCGCGCTGGCATTTGACGTGACGCCCGATTTGATCACCACGGCGAAAGGATTGACGAACGGCGCCATACCCATGGGCGCGGTTTTTTCGCAGCGGAAAATCTATGACGCGTTCATGCAGGGTCCCGAAAACTCGATTGAGCTGTTCCACGGCTACACTTACTCGGCGCACCCGGTGGCATGCGCCGCGGCGCTGGCAACCCTGGATATCTATGCGAAAGAAGGCCTGCTAACACGCGCGAGCACACTGAGCGCGCCGTGGGAGGACGCCGTGCACTCGCTGCGCGGCCTGCCGCATGTCATCGACATCCGCAACTACGGCTTGATCGGCGCAGTGGAATTGGAGCCACGACCGGGCAAGCCCGGTGCACGCGGCTTTGAAGTGTTCCTCAAGTGTTTCGAGCGGGGTGTCATGGTGCGCCAGACGGGCGATACCATCGCCATGGCGCCGCCATTGGTGATCGAACCCAAACAAATCGAGCGCATCGTCGAGACCTTGGGCGCAGTGATTCGCGAGACCGCGTGATTCGCCCTAAGATTTGGGTTCGAAAACCGCGTACCACTTCTTGCAGGGCTCGCTGACCTCCCAGACGCCCTCGAATCCGGCGGGCACGACAAAGGCGTCCCCCGCCTTCAGCTCGTGCTTCTCTCCGGACACCGATTCGATGCGCACGCGACCTTCGATGATCACGCAGAATTCGTGCTCGGTGTAGCGCACGCGCCATTTGCCGGCGGTGCTGGTCCAAATGCCGCAGAAAAACTCGCCGCGCGCATCGCGGTACTGATTCGAGACCCGAGTGCGCGGGATGCCGGCGAGAATATTTTCATGCGACGGATTTGCGGACTCTCCGGTCTGAAATCGATCAAGGACCACGATCTTGGGCGGTGCGCTCATGCGCTATCGTAGGCTGATGGCGCGCGCGGAAACAAGTGCGGCCCGAAGCATCCTGCTCCGGGCCGCGGCGGCTCGAACTTCTCACCAACAATCGGTCCGGTCAGCCGGGGTGTCGTTCCTGCCGACTTGGGCTACCGCTGCGCCGGACTCCATCTGCAGCGTCAACCGGACGCGCCGCTCGAGCGCGTAGCCATCGCTGTCCTCCGCCGTGCTTTGGCTCTTGCCATAGGCATTGACTTCGAGCGTAGTGTCGTTGACCCCGGCAGCCAGCAACAGGTCGCGCACCGCATTGGCCCGGTCCTGGGAGAGCTTCATATTGGTGTCGACCGTGCCGCGCGGGTCGGCATAGCCATCGACGCGAATCTTTAGTTCCGGGGACTTCGCCACAGCCTGGGCCAGCACCTGAATCTGATGCGCGATGTCCGCGTTGATCTCGGCGCTGCCGGTGCGAAACAACACATCGCCCTGCAGGCCGTCAAGGACAGCGGAAGCGTCCTCTTTGGCACTCTGGACGATTTGCACTTTTTTCGAAAGATCATCGAGTTTGGCGCTCAAGGCTTGATTGGTGTCCGCCAACTGGCTCTTCTCGCTCAGCAGTGCCGATTTCTCGCCCTGCAGCTGCGATTTGTCGCTCTCCAGCAGCGCCACCTGTGCCTCAGCCTTCTTGGCGTCGCTCGCCCGATGCACTCGGTTGCCGAGCCAGGTACCCAACCCCGCGCCCACCACCGCACCAATCGGACCGGCCGCAAAGGCGCCGATCACGCCGCCCGTGACGAAACCGACCGGCTCCTGCGGCGGCCTGGGTTTCGCATCGCCGGCGAACGCCGCGGCGCTCACCCCCATCAAACCCATCGTCCACATCCACCTGGAATACTTGGAATATCGTGTGCTCATGACCTGCTCCTCGCTCCTCGCCCCGAAAAGAGGCGGCGACCGCCGCCCCCTGGAGGCCATTACAGGCCGGCATTCGGGCAGGCGGCGGCCGCAGGCGTGGCAAATCATGGCAAGGCGCCGCTGAATTGCGGCAGCGCGTGAATTGCGGCGGCGACGCCCCTTTGACGCTCAGGCCTTCAGCGAGAAGGGCGTGAAGTTGGTGCCGATGTCGTAATAATCCTCCTGTTCAGCCTTCTTGAGGAACGCGACGACTCGATAGGTCAAGGGAGTTGCGACGATTTCCCAGCCGCTTTTCAGAGCGTATTGGCTAAGCATGATCAAGGCTAAGTGGGGCAGAGACATGCGGCCCCAGAAAGCGAGAAAATAAAAAATCACCGAATCCACCAGCTCGCCGCACAAGGTCGAACCGACGATGCGCGTCCAGAGCCAACGGCCTCGAGTCCAGATTTTCATCTTTGCCAGCACGTAGCTGTTGACGAAGGTGCCGCAAAGAAACGCCAGGATCGAGGCCACCACGATGCGCGGTGTGTTGCCGAAGATTGTTTCCACCGCCGGCTGATCGGGGAGTGAGCGCGCCGAGGGCGGCAAATGTACGACCACAGCCGCCATGATGGATGCGAATGCCAGGGCTCCGAAGCCCGCCCACACGACGCGCCGATCGCGCCCATAACCGTAAACTTCCGTCAGGATATCGCCGAAAATATACGAAATCGGGAAAAACAACACGCCCGCGAGAAAAGTCACGCTCATGCCGAAGGGCAGTTGCATGGTGGTCTCCTTCGCGGGCCCGATCAGATTGGAACACAGCAATACGCAGACGTATGCGGCCATCACGAAGTCGTAATACTTGAACTGGCGGTTGCGCGCTGGGGTGCTCATGGCATGCCAGTGTAGCCCGCGGACGTGCCAAATACCGATGATATGTAAACCCGTTTGCAGTGCGGCGGCCATCTGTCGTGATTTGGCGAAGAGGTCACAGCAAGGAGCACGGCGGTACGGTAAATATACGAGCGTTCACCTCAAGTAGCGGATCTATGGAGCAGGGCAAGCCGTTGATACAATCGGATAGTCCGCTGGTCGATTTTGACGCCGTCTGTCAACAAGTGCGCGCAGCAGTCGAACCCAATCGTACCCACGCCGTTTCGTTGCATGACGAGGCGGGCGATGTGCTGTGGCTGAGCGAAAGCTCGATGGGACCAGATGAGCACAATGCGGTGCGCGAAGCCGCGGAAGCCTTTACCGATCCGGCGGCCGCGCCGATCCTGTCATTCGACTTGGGCGATTCAAAGTCGGCTGTGATGCTCCGTGCCGTCAATGCGCGACGCACGATTGTCGGCTTGATCATGCTGGTCATGGATACCCGCATCGTTGCGCAAGGCGCTCCAAAACTCATGACGCCCAAATTGCAAAAGGCACTGTTCCGGTTCGCCGGCATGCGACCGGAGCGCGCACCCGCAGCCGCGCCGGCGCCGCCGGCAAGTGCACGCGCGCCGGCCCTCGCAGCAACCGCAATGCACGCCGCGGCGCCTCCGGCCACCCCAGCAAGCCCCGTCGCCGCCGCCGCGCCGCTCGCGGTCGGCGCAAAAACGATTGCAGCCCAGTTGGAGCAGATCGTCTCGCGCGGCACGGGGCGCACACCGCCCACGCCCGATCCTGCGGCCGTCTCACGCCCCGCCAGCTATGTCAGCCACGTGAGCCCCGCCCGCCCCTCGAGCAACGGTTCAGCGCCGAGCGCCGCCCACGCGCCGAGCGGCTCGCGCGCAGCGAGCCCTGCTGCGCCGGCGCGTCCCGCACCGCCTGCGTTGGAACTACCGGCAAGGCCGCAGCCGCAAAAGGGGGTTGCAGCGCAGATTGATCGGCTCAACGCCGCCATGCGTACCAGTCCCATCTTGCTGCATGTGCAGCGGCTCGTGCCGTTGAGCAAGGGCAGCCACGTGAAACGTTACGAGGTTCTGTTGCGCTCGGGAGCCGACGAGTTGCCCAACGCCGCGCCGCACGCGCTGCTGAAGGCCGCGGTCGAGAACGGCCTTGGTTCCATGATCGACCGCCGCGTGGTCACGGAGCTCATCAGCTGGCTGGTCCGCCATCCGGACGCGTGGCGCGCTAACGAAGCCATGTTCTCCGTGAACCTGACCGCCACGGCGCTGCACGACGAACACTTCATCAAATTTGTCGAACTGTGCCTGGTCAAGTCCTCTCTGCCCAAGGGGACGATCGCATTCGAAGTGGATGCCCCGACCGCGCTGACACGGGCGGACAAGATCGGCGAGGTGGCCGTGGCGCTGCATCGCTTAGGCTGTCCACTCGTGCTGGATGAGTTCGCGCTGCGAACCGAGTGCTTTGAGCTGCTGCGCTTGCCCGGCGTGCGCTACGTGAAAATGGCCTCCGATCTTACCGCGAAAATGCGCACCGACAAGGTGTCGCAGGCGGCAATCACCGCGGTGGTGCAAATGGCTCGCGTATTGGGCATGCACACGGTAGCCAAGCGCATCGATACGGCAGCTGAGCAGGAATGGTTGACCGCGCTCGGGGTGGACCTGGTGCAATCGAACGCCGCCTCACCCGCCGTGGCCATCGACAGTCTGCACCAGCCGGCGCAGATGAAGAACTAGTTTTCGCCGGCGACCCGCGGCGCCGGGGCTGTCAACAGCCGCCCAGCGCCTTCACCGATACGGAGTACTTGATGACCATGGGCGGCAGCCCGGTGGCAGCTTTCGGGAAGCGTGTCGGTGGACATCCTACACAGCAAGAACGGCAGCACTTGCAAATCATTGGAAACAAAGCAAACTACACCGGTCTGCAACGAGACACCGGAACCGGGCTAAGTGTTTTGTTAGTCCCATGAGGTTCGGTTCCGGTTCCCGCTAAGAGCCACGCCATGACCTTCACCGCACTAATTGTTGTCTGCGCGCTCTTCGGTCTTCTGTTTTTTATCGCGGCGATTCGCCGCCTGCGTCGGCGGCGCGTGCTGGGTGGAATGGCCCATGGCGCTGCCTCGCTGATATTTTTGTTGGCAGCCGTTTGCGCGGTGCTCATCGGCACGAATCTGCGCAGCTACCAGCGCCTGGCGTACGAGCAACCCGCGGGCGAACTGCAATTGACCCAGCAGCGGGATCGCCAGTTCGAGGCAGTCTTGGCTTATCCCGACGGGCAGCGCGCGAGCTTTGCGCTGCACGGCGATGAGTGGCAGGTCGATGCCAAGGTCATCAAGTGGCATGCCTTTGCCAATTTGATCGGATTCGATGCCGCCTACCGGTTGGAGCGCATCAGCGGCCGCTACTCGCACGTCGAGGATGAGCGCGCCCAGCCGCGCTCAGTCTACGATCTGCATGCGCCCGGCCGCATCGACCTGTGGGAGTTGGCGCGCCGTTATCGCGCGTGGATACCGTGGCTGGATGCACTGTATGGGAGCGCGGCGTTCCTGCCAATGGCGGACGGCGCGCTTTACGAAATCAAAGTATCCCAGAGCGGCCTGGTTGCGCGCCCCCTAAATCAGGCCGCGCGAGAAGCGGTCGGCAGTTGGCGCTAAGGGTCGGCATGAACGGCTTGTCGCTTGCCGAAAAAATCCTCGGCGCGACGTTGGGGCTATTGCTCATTCTGGCCGGCATCAGCTGGTGGAAAACCGCGCCGCCTGCACCAGGGACGAGGCAGGCCGTTGCGGCAGCCATCGCCGCCAGCGATCTTGTGGACCAAGCCACGTACGTAACGGCCCAACGCCTTGCCCAAGCGGCGATAGAGCCGGAGGAACAGGCACTCAGCCAGTCGGCGCTGCGGATTGCAGACCATGAACTCGATCTGGCGTTTTCCGAGGCGCTTCGAGATGTCGACGCTCACCCCCCTGCGTTTAATTCCGATGCCGCGCTCATTCAAGCGCGTATCGTCAAGTCTCAAGCGCTGCTTGGCACCGACCAAGAGCGGGTGAGGGAATTCACTGCCGCACTCACGCAGGCCAAGCACGATCAGAAGGACAAAATCCAAGACCAGTTGGAGCTGGCGCAATCGCAGTTGGAGCTGGACAAGGACGAATTGGATGAAGCCAACCAAAACTTGGTAGAAGCAGGCGGCAATCCGCGCCAGCAGATCGAATCGATGGTAAAGGAACATGAGGCGCGGACCAAGGCGCAAGCGGCCACAACCGGCTCCAAGGCGGTTGCCGGCGAACAACGCAGCTCAATCGGCAAATTTCGTGACTGGTGGCAGCTGCGGCTGAAAGAGCGGGCATTGGAAGCGGCGCGCAACGCCGCGCTACTGAAAGCGCAAGCACTTGCCGCCAGACATTCTTTGCTGGCCAGCGGGCTTGATGCAACCAAAGGGAGCATCCCAGAGCTTGCCGGGCACACAAGGGCCGCGAAAGACGGCGCGCAGGCGCCGCCTCCGACACCCCGGGTGCAGCACAGCCACGAGGATGCCTCCACCCTGGTTGAACGCACCAAGGCCATTGCGGCCGATCAGGCGATACTGACGCTGGTCAACCGGCGCATAGCGGATCAGAACCAACTCGCCGGCGTGTACGGCCACTGGGCTGCGGTCACCGCGCTGCAATCGCTCAGACTCGCCCATGGATTATTGCTGGACGCAATGATCGTCATCGGCGTCTTGATCCTGCTGTTGTTGCTGGACGGTTGGCTGCAGCATCTGCTTGACAGGCCGAAATTGGACCGTCGGCAGGTCGAAACGCTGCGCAGCATGATCCGTATGGGTCTGCGCGTCGTCGCCGTGCTGATTATTTTGCTGATCGTCATGGGAATGCCGAGCCAATTCGCCACCACCATCGGCCTGGTGGGCGCGGGTCTGACCGTGGCGCTCAAGGACTTTATCGTGGCTTTCTTCGGTTGGCTGGTTCTGATGGGCCGCAACGGCATGCGCCTCGGCGACTGGGTGGAAATCAACGGTGTCAGCGGCGAAGTCACGGAGCTCGGCATGTTCCATACCGTGCTGCTGGAAACCGGCAACTGGAGCGATTCAGGGCAGCCGACCGGCCGGCGCGTGACCTTCACCAACAGCTTTGCCATCGAAGGTCACTACTTCAATTTTTCAACGTCGGGACAGTGGCTCTGGGACGAGCTGCAAGTCATCGTGCCGCTCGGTCGTGATCCTTATCCGATCGTCGACGCCATTACCGAGCGGGTGGTGCAAGCCACCGCCGACAGCGCGCGCCAAGCAGAACAAGAGTGGCAACGCGCCGTTCCTGCGCAGCGCGGCAGATCGTTCGCGGGCACTCCCGGCATAAACCTAAAGCCCGTGGTCGGCGGCGTCGAGATCTCGGTGCGCTACATCACGCGCGCCAACGAGCGCTATGCGGTACGGGCGAAACTCTATCATCAGGCTGTGGATCTGCTGGGCCCCGCAAAGCCTTGAGTCCCGTCCGAAATGGCGAAATGTTTCGGGTTTGTGTCCGGTCTCATTCACGAGTACTACGACAGGGAGATGTGACATGCGGTTTCTGATCGATTGGCTGATTGCGTGGCCGGAACGAGTTGCCAAACATCTGATGTGGCTTGCACCCCTGTTTGCGAGAATCACCGTGGGATGGGTGTTTTTGCTGAGTGGTTGGGGCAAGCTCAATAACCTGCCGCAAGTGACCGAGAACTTCATTGGCTGGGGAATCCCTTTCCCGCATTTTTTTACACCGCTGACATCGGGCATCGAATTACTTGGCGGGCTGTTTCTGCTGCTGGGACTGTTCACGCGCATTTCCGCAGGAGCGCTGGGCGTCACGATGATCGTTGCCATCAAAGCTGCCAAATGGGGCGATGTGGATTCGCTCGAAACCCTGCTCGGATTTGATGAATTCGAGTATCTCGCTCTGTTCCTTTGGCTTGCCATCGCCGGAGCAGGTCGCGTCTCGCTGGATCAGCTGGTAATGCGATTGACTCACCGGCCGGCGCCAGCTTGAGGCCCGCAGGTAGCGCGAAGCGCGGTCCGCTATAATGGGACCGCAGCTCCGTCGCCGGCTTAGCACAGTGGTAGTGCAACGGTTTTGTAAACCGTAGGTCGCCCGTTCGAATCGGGCAGCCGGCACCAAATTTACGGACAAAAACAGCAAGGGGTCGTCGGGACTTACTTTCGAGCGTTAGCCATGCGCACTCCGTATGCGCCAAAAAGGCGATCTATTGGCACATAGACTTGAATCACGGGCGCCTCTCGAACGGAATAGAAGTCCCGGGAGGCACAAGAGTTCAACACGACACGCATGCGATGCCGCAGTTCAGCGCGCGACTGCGCTCACCGGCGGCCATTTGCCTGCCCAGGGTTGCGCTCGCTCCAACTCGTATGCGAGCGACAGCAATGTGGTCTCTCCGTCTAACTTGGCGGCAAATTGACTGCCCACCGGTAGCCCGGCGGCGGTCCGGTGCAAAGGCACCGACATGGCGGGCGCGTCAGTAAAGTCGCAAAATCGACGGTCGGAGCAAGCATGCCCAAGCGCGGCGGCGGGGAAAACAGCACGGGCGTGAGCCATGCATCGTATGGCCCCATAAAGCTCTCGTACTGCTTCTGCATCTGGCCAAAATAATTGAGAGCTTCTCGAACGGCTTTCTTGGAATTCCTGTCGCCTTGAGCGGCTAATGCGAGAGTAAAGGGTTCGAGCACATCGTCCGGCTCTCGGTGACGCTTTTTCGCCATGCTGACAGCCATCTGCGGCCCTAGCGCCCAGAGGACTAGGAATGCGGACTTAAATTTCTCGCCGTCAATCGGATTGCGAATCTCGACAAGTTCGTGGCCGAGATTGCTGCATAATTTTGCGGTCTCCTCGGTCAGCGCTTTAACCTCCGAATCCGGCTCTAGTCCGAACATATTCTTGGTACAGAAGGCGATCTTGAGCCTCCTCGGGTCCGGTGCGCTGACGAAGCCCACCGGCTTCAACGGTGCGCGGCTGCGGCGATCCTCTGAGATCGACAGCATCATGGCGCTGTCGCGCACGGTGCGGCTGACGCAAAACTCCACATCCGTCGAACCGGGCAATGGATCGCGGTTGGGAATTCTGTAGCGACTGGGTTTTAGTCCAAAGACGCCGCAGCACGATGCGGGCATGCGGATCGATCCGCCGGCATCCGTCGCGTGAGCGATAGGCAGCATGCCTGAGGCGACGGCGGCAGCCGCTCCGGTGATGTATCATCCGAAATGAGATCGGCGAACATCCGTGAACCGTCCGTTTCGCGTTGGCCCTTGAAGCCCACCAGATCCTTGATGAGGTAGGGCACGCCCGAAAGCGGGCTTGGAGGTAGCGGTCGCTTTGCAGCCGCGCGAGCCACATCAAAGAACATTGTCACGACTGCATTGATGCTCGGGTTGACACGCTCGATGCGTGCGACGCAGGCATCTACTAGTTCCAGCGCTGAAACTTGCTTCGTGCGCACAAGTTCCGCCTGACCCATACCGTCGAGCGCATCGATATCGCTTTGCGGCGAGGCGAACGCGACTTTTGGTCCCGCCACGACGCGGGCCAAAGCGGCGCCCGCCGTGACTGCAAGAAACGACCTGCGAGATATCTCGGGAGCGCACGGCTCACCCGCCGCACTCGCAGTAGTTGCCTCAATTGATTTGCCTTTCATATATATTCCGGGTGAAGATACTCCCGCTCAAATAGCCGCGCTTATTTTTCAAATTCTTAGCAAAGAGCAGGCTGAGCGGTACACTTGCTGACCGCGGCCCTCCAGGTCTTGGCTGAAGCGCCGAAGTCCGCTCCGGGCAGGCGAGCAACCTGTAGTGGCGGATGCGATGAAAGCCCGAGGGCAGCACGTGCAGCAGGAAGCGGCGCATGTAGCGGGACTGATAAGCGAGGCCTTGCACAGGGTCCTGCGAACGGACGCGTGACGTAGACGATCCACTCACATTGACGCCGCGGCATGCGCAAATCGGCGCAGGTATCGGCGTCGGCCAAATCGACGTGCTCGCCGAAGAACTTGGAAAGAAGCGACCCTCTAGCTCTCGGCAAACGGATCAAAAACCTTGATTCCCGGCCTCTGAAAATCCTTCACGTTCCCAGTAGCGATCGTCAAGTTGTGGCGGCGCGCGATCGCCGCAATATAGCTGTCTTCAATCGGCATAGGTTTGCCTGCCGCTTGCAGCTGGTATTGCTGATCCGCCCACACATGAGCCACCGAAACGTTGAATCCAAGAATCCGACCGTGCATCGCTTCGACCAATTGCGTCAGCCACTTCTGCAAGGCAACGCGCTGCCTTCCGCGCTTGGATCGCACCCAGAACGCCAATTGAGCAATGACAATTGAACTGGTGTAGCACTGGCTTTGGTGCTTTTCGATCCACTTGATGACGCGAGGGTCGCCGACCTTCTTTGCAGGTTGGCTCAGGACGTCGGAATCGAGCAGCCAGCTCACAGCTTAAGGCGCTTGGGAAACTCGCGGCGCCGCGACGGAAGATCGCCCATCCTCACCGGGCAGGCCTTGAGCACTTTCAACCAATCCGCATTCCGGGCCATGCGCCGGAAAACCACGGTGTCTTCGTTGGCGTCGAACTCCGCTTGGAAATGATCGCCCGGCTGAGCGGGTAGGAGACTCGCTGGGAGCGTCAGGCGGCGCTTGGCATCGAGGGTAAGTATCATGGGTGGGATTATCCCACCACAGTCAGTGTTGTCAAACAGCTGAATCCTGTGGGTGCACCAGGTGGCTTATATGGTTGTGAGAGCCCCCGCAGAGCGGCCACTCGCGACCGTTTCAGGGGCACTTAGGCGGCTTCAGGAGTTAGTTTCATTCCGAGTGCCTTTACCACCTTCAGTATTGTGCCGAGACTGGGATTGCCATCAGCCGACAGTGCCTTATATAAGCCTTCGCGTGTCAGCCCAGTGTCCTTGGCCAGGCGGACCATGCCGTATGCTCTGGCGATGTTGCCAAGAGCGACCGCAATGAAGGCCGGGTCATCACCGGCCATGTAAACGGTGGTTAACAGGACTTATCGGCGGGTTGGCGCATCGCCTAATAATTCGAACTGGATCAATGCGTAACGTCTTTCGACCCGCAACCATACTTCTGCACGCGTTCGCCCGGCTGCCACACCCACGCCCGCTTCAGCACCGCTGGCGTAGTGAACGTCTCCGGGTCTGTGATGGTGATCGTGTACTCCAGGCGCTTGTTGTCCTGCGTCGGCGTGAATCGTTCAACCATGCTCGACGCGGAACCCTGCGGCAAACCGCTGGGAGCGATGTACTTCCAGGAGATGCCCGTCGTATTCACGACGAGAGTGGTGCCATCCCAATGCCCGACGGAATAGCCGAGCAGGCTCCTCGTCGTCGCCACAGGTAGACCGTCCGACATATGAATCGTGCGCACCGTGTCGTATTCCTCGAGTCGCAGCACGATCGTCTTACCGCGATCTTCGAACTGCATGCCGTAGGGCTGTTCCATGATGGTCGGCATGCCTTTAGGGATGCAATCTCGCGCAACGGTCTCGTGCACGGGGTCCCATTCCGCCAAGGCTTTCTTCGCTGATGCGGTCAACTGCATGGGCCCGCTCCAGAGTGCAAAGGGCGTGGTCGTGGGGTCTTCAAACGAGCTGTTCCATACGTGAAAGATGCCGACGGGTACCGTCGTCTGCGAGCTCGCCAAAGCCAGCTTCGCCGGTCCAGTGCCTTCCGCAACCTTATTCCAGCGCGGTGTTACGTGCGGCGCCATCACGAGCTCGCGCCCGGCGGAGGTGAGCAGGTTGTTCGCGAACATTCGCCCTGTCGATACCTTGGAAGGGTTCCCCGCCACCTTCACCTGGTCGCCTACCTTCAACAACTTCGGATCCACATCGGTGCGGCTCAAGATGCCGACGGAGTGGCACTCGATATCCCACGTGACTTCGTGGCCCGCCTGCACCGATTTCAGTTTCAGCTTCACGTGGGGGTTCTGCCAGAGCACCTCGGTGAGTGTTCCCGTGATTTCGATCGTTTTATTCTGATCGAATTCCGTGCGGGAGTGATGCGCAATGGCGATGCTTGAGCACAGCCCCAGAGCGCACGCGAGCATGACCAGGGAGGGGGGACGGGTTTTTATCGCTCTGATCATTCTCTATCCCCTGAACGAAGCGACGGCGCCCGACGCGGTGGAGCTTACACCGTGGTTGCGCGCCGTCAAGGCACGCAAAAGCTGCCGTAGGCCGCCACCTTTCCGCGTTCTGGTCATCCAGACCGACTACGGCGCCGAGCAGAATATGGTCTTTACGCAGGCTGCGGTATATCTTCACGTAACCAGTCTCCGGAGAAGCCGGCCCGCGCAATATCCGATCGGCATGACGATCGCCACTTCGAACGGAAGGAACACAAACCCAATCGCAGCCGTAGATCCGTGCGACATCCGAATCGCCACGAGACCCCAAATCATCAGCCCTGCCCCGACGGCCAATGCGCCGGCGACTCCCGTCAGCCTTTTCGAAGTGTTCTCGCTGGTCAAGTGGAATATGCTGAAGACTGCCAGGACGATGAATGGGGTCGCGGTAAAGAGCGTGAGTAGGAACTCGTTGTAGCCCGGCTGGAACAGGTGCTCGATCCACTGCCCGCTTGCCGATGCGAGCGGCGTTCCCTTCACGACCTCGATTCCGATGGCGACCACCGGTGGAACGCACAACCCGAATGCAACGATCAGCCAGAACATGCCGGTCGCACGCTTCACGGCCGCGACTCCACCGCGCGAATTGCTTCACTGGCGGCGTCGCGGACCAGAGAAGTCGCATCGGTTAGTGCGGTATGCAGATCCGGCAAAGCGCGGCTCGCGACTGGACCGATATGAGCCAGCGTCCACGCTGCCGTGAACCGGATCAGCGTGGAGCGCGAGCGCAACTCGCTCACGATATCCGAAACGGCGCCGGTCGCGTCCGCGCCCTGCTTGCTCAGCTTATCCAACGCGTATTCCTGGTAGCGCACGGCCTGCGCTGGGAATCCGCGCAGTCCGCTGGTCTCATATTTCGATGGACGAGCGAGCTGCGACAAGACTAGCTTGGCTTGTGACATTACGGCGGGCGTCGGGTCCGCCGCCAGCCGCTCCAGTTCCGGTTTGAGCACGGCGGCGCGCGCCCCCAAGCGATCGAAGGCCAGCATGGCGTCCCATTTGCGCGTCGAGTACACAGGATCCCTGGCATCGTCGACGATAGCGGCCAGCACTTCGTCACCATAGTCGCCCATATCGATCAGTGCCGGAATCAGACTGCGGATATGCTGCGTGCGGGTTCGCACGGCGCCGCGCAACAGCGGAATCGCACGCCACGCAACGGGCCCCAAGCCCTGGAACACGTCGACCACTTCGGGGGTCAAGGCAATTTCACCGCGCTCGATTCGCGCTGCGAGCGCGCCCGCATACTCGTAGGCAGCCTGCGCGTCAATCTCTCTCAGCGCTCGGGCGCAGGCTCCCGCGCTCGGATCGTTCGGATTACCAAGGACGCCGAGCAGGGCGGGAACCGCGGCAGTTGCTTTCGGACCCAACTCCTGCAACGCCGTGGCGGCGTTGATACGGTCGCGCGGCGATCCGGTGCTCAGCGTTTTGGCATTGAGGCGCGCGCCAAAGGAGCCGTACATCATGGCTCCGATCACCCATGCCGCACCCAATACAACACCGAGGGCGATAAGGTTAATCCAAATTGTTTTCCGTCGTGACATCGATCCAACTTCCATCGACGGTCCATGTGAAAAAACGTCAGCCCAGACTAAGCTAAGATTCTTTTTCACACAAACGGGAGCCAATAAAAGCGCACTCCGCGCGGATTTTCGCGCACCTGTTTCGCTGTAAGCGGCCTCTCCGCAGCGCCTTGGAGCGCATCGTTGATCAGCGTCTCGACGGTCGATGCGGACGCTCTACGTCGAATAGCCCGCTTCCCGTTGGTGACGGATGGCGAGCACCAATACAACGTCTTGGCTTTGCTCATAACTATAGAGCACCACATGGCCACTGTTGCCATGGGAGATCAAGAATTCCCTCAGCCCCTCCTCACATTGTCGGCCGACAAAAGGATGTCGCTCAAGAATATCGATTCCGTCGCGAATTAGGTCGATCGCCGTGACAGCAGCCCGTGGTGCATCCTTGATGAGAAAATCGGCCAGTCGCTCCAGGTCGGCAAACGCGTGTCGGGAGTAAACTACTTCCGCCACTTTCGCACTTTCGGCCGTTTCGCCCGGCCGCCGCGAACACGAGCAGCGAAATAACGATGCACATCCGCCGAGGCGTAACCGTCGCCGCCTGTGAGTGCCTCAGAACGTGCTGCCACCGCATCGGCGACAAACGCTCGGCGCTGTTCGTCCAGTCGAGTCTGATGCTCAATCGCCTCCAGCATAAATGCGTGGGGCGACTTGTCAGCCGCTTTGGCCGCCGCGACGACCCGTCGTTTGAGCTCTGCGGCAATTTTGAGTGTTGTCGCTACTGGGCCAGTCATGCTTGCTCCCAACAATAGGTATTACCAAAGTAACACCGTCGTGAGCGTTGTCAAGGCATCGGCGAGATCCATCGCAATGCTCGGGTTGGGAGCCGACTTGCTGGGACGGCAGCCGGCCTGACTGAACATTCCTGAAGCCGTCGTTCCCTTCTTGCGGTAGGCTAGGCGAGCGATAAACGCGTACATTTCCATTTTGGCGGCGAGGCTCGACTTGCGTTAGGGCTTTTTCGGTAAATGTCAATTGGCGTTGCCCATTTATCGGCGTCCGACCGGCAAACCAACCAAGGAACGACCATGACCAGCCCTATGTATATCAACTCAGTTCCCGTATTCAAGCAATTGCTGACTGCTTTGAAAGCTATCCTGGCTGAAGGCCATGCCTACGCTATCGCCAATTCAATCGAGCCGGACGCATTTTTGCAGGCACGCCTTTATCCGAACATGTTCCCTCTCGTCAAACAGGTGCAAATTGCAACCGATTTTGCGCGCGGGATCTCGGCGCGCCTGGCGGGCGTTGCTGTTCCGATCTATGAAGGCAAGGAGCAGAGCTTTGCCGATCTTGACGGACTATTGGCCCAGACACTGCAATTCCTTGATGGCGTAAACTCTTCCCAGTTTGAAGGTAGCGAAACGAACGAAATCGTGCTGCGTCCCGGTACGCCTAAAGAAAAGAAACTGAGTGGTCAGGCCTATCTCTCCAACTACGGCTTGCCGCAATTTTTATTTCATGTCACCACCGCCTACGCTATTTTGCGCCACAACGGACTGCCCATCGGCAAGCGTGATTTCATGGGGGTGTACTAATCATCACGCCTTGGCAAGGCGCTGGTGGTTCGAGTCAGCGCCTCACCGGCGGATTTGGCCGGTCCTCACCGAAGGCGACAGAATTTATCTCACTCGGCAAGGGGCGCCCTGCTGGACAGTCTGGCAAGCAGCCGTTAGCCTGACCGGCGATAAACGGGAGATCGAATGTTTGCATCACGCCTCTGGATCATCATCCTTGCTCTACTCTCGGCCAGTGTTTCGATTGCGGCCGACCCATCGCCGACTCCGGTCAAGTCCATCGACTTAGGCAAGAAATCGCCCCTCGACGGGCTTAAATATCGACTAGTCGGTCCCTTCCGCGGCGGTCGTGCCACGGGCGTTGCGGGCGTTATCAGCGAGCCCAACACTTATTATTTCGGCGCCGCCGCCGGCGGATTGTGGAAGACCGTCGATGGAGGCACCAGTTGGAAGCCGTTATGGGACGATTTCCCCGAGGCCGCGCCCGCCGTCGGTGCCGTCGCCGTGGCGCCCTCTGATCCCAAAATCGTCTATGCAGGCACCGGCGAGATCAACATTCGCGGCAACGTCGCCACCGGCAATGGCCTCTATAAATCGACCGATGCGGGAAAAACCTGGCATTTCTCGGGGCTGCGCGACAGCCAGGTGATTGGCCGCATCATCGTCGATCCCTCCGACCCCAACATCGTTCTCGTGGCGGCGCTCGGGCATACTTTCGGCGACAATCAGGAGCGCGGCGTGTTTCGCTCAACCGACGGCGGCGCCAATTGGAAGAAGGTGCTTTATGTCGACGCCAAGACCGGCGCTGCGGACGTCGCCTTCGATCCAAATAACCCCAAGGTCCTCTATGCCGGCATGTGGCAGGCATATCGCAAACCTTGGATCATGGAGAGCGGCGGACCGGGCAGCGGCCTGTACAAGTCCTTCGACGGCGGCGCGCATTGGCGGCGATTGAGCGGCGGCGGATTGCCGGACGGCATCCTGGGCCGCATCAATGTCGCTCCGACTGCTGATTCCAAAGTGGTCTATGCGATGATCGAAGCCAAGAAAGGCGGGCTCTTCCGCACGGATGACGGCGGCGAGACCTGGACGCTCGTCAGCGACAAGAACAGCATCAAACAGCGAGCCTGGTATTTCAATACCGTCTTCGCCGATCCCAAGGACGCGAATATCGTCTATGTACTCAACACCTCGCTCTACCGCTCGATCGATGCCGGCAAGAGCTTCAAGACGCTGAAGACCCAGCATGGTGACAATCACGAATTGTGGATCGACCCGACCAATCCGCAGCGCATGATCGAGGGCAATGACGGCGGCGCCAATATCTCCGTCGATGGCGGCGAGACTTGGACCTCGGAGATGAACCAGCCGACCGCCCAGTTTTATCACATCGCCGCCGACAACGAATTTCCGTTCCGCCTCTACGGCGACCAGCAAGACAATTCCAGTATTTCGATCGCGACCGCCGGGCGCTCAGGCGGAGTCGGCATCGAGGATTGGAACCCGGTCGGCGGCGGTGAGAGCGGCTTTATCATTCCCGACCCCACAGACGCCAATTTCGTGTATGGCGGCGGCTACGACGCCGAACTGATCCGCCACGACCGGCGCACCGGCCAAAACATCCAAATCACGCCGTGGCCGCGTAATACCATGGGCTGGGCCGCGGAGAATCTGCAATATCGATTCCAATGGACGGCGCCGATAATGATCTCGAAATTCGAGCGCCACGCCCTCTACTTCGCAGCACAGGTGCTGTTCCGCTCGCTCGACCAGGGCCGCAGCTGGACGGTGATCTCGCCAGATCTGACCCGCAACGACAAATCCAAGCAGCGTTCTTCGGGCGGACCGCTCACCAAGGACAATACCAGCGTCGAGACGTATGACACCATTTTCGCCGTCGCCGAATCGCCTAAGACCAGGGATTTGATCTGGGTTGGCAGCGATGACGGGCTGGTGCATCTGACCCGGGATGGCGGAGCGCACTGGACCAATGTGACGCCCAAGAGCATGCCGGATTTCGCCACCGTCCAAACGATCGAGCCCGATCCCGACAATCCCGCTGTCGCCTATGTTGCCGCCGACCGTCATCGGCTCGATGACTTCAAGCCTTATGCATTCCGCACCGATGACTATGGCAAGAGCTGGACTCCCATTACCGACGGGCTGGCGCCGGATGCCTATCTGCACGTCATCAGGCGTGATCCGGCCCGGTCGGGTCTGCTTTATGCCGGCACGGAGCGCGGCATCATGATGTCGTATGACGACGGCGCTCACTGGCAGAGCCTGCAATTGAACCTGCCTGCGGTGCCCGTGCATGACCTCGTGGTGCATGGCGATGCCCTGGCCGCCGCCACACACGGCCGCGCCTTCTGGATGATCGACGATTTATCACCCGTGCGGCAGTGGGCACCCACGATTCCGACCGAGCCCGCACATCTGTTCAAGCCGGCCGTCGCCAACCACACGGTCTTCGGCGGTGGGCAACTGCGCTATTTCGGCGCGTCGAACCCGCCGGCCGGCGCGGTGATCAGCTACACCTTGTCGTCGCAGATCGGCAAACCGCGACCGGCCAAGGATGCTGTCAAAGATTCCAACAAGCAGGATAAGGACAAGGATAAGGATGACCCGCTCGATCAGCGCATCAGCCTCGATATTCTCGATGCGAGTGGCAAGCTGATCCGGCACTTTCCAGAATCCGAAGATGCCAAGAGTCCTGGTGACGACGATGCCAAGTCTGAGCCTGAAGAGGAAGAGGACGAAGACGGAGGACGGGGGTCCAAACCACTCAAGCCTCCGCATTTCGCCGGCTTCAACACGTTCGCTTGGGATTTGCGCACAGATAAGGCGCGCGCTATCAAGAACGCGCCCTTGTGGGCGGGCAGCGTGGCGGGTCCCAAGGTGCTGCCGGGCCACTACCAAGTCAAGCTGACCGTCGATGGTACGAGCCAGACTCAGCCGCTCGAGATCGTACCGGATCCGCGCGGCACCGCGACTCTTGACGAACTGGCCAAGCAGTTCGCTCTGCATAGTGCGATCAACGCCCTGCTGACCGAGGTGCATGACACCGTACTCGACATCCGCGCCACCCGTGTCAAGATCATTGCGGCAAAGAAGGCGGCTGCTGGCCCGCAAGCAGCCAAGGTCGCGGCCGCCGGCGATGCCCTCGACCGCAAGCTGACCGAGGTCGAGGAAATCTTGATACAGCCGCGTTCGCACGCCTCGGAGGACGCGCTGAACTATCCGGTACGTCTAAACAACACGCTGGCGGCGCTGGGTTCGCTCGTGGGTTCCGGCGATGCGGCGCCGACTGCGCGGGACGATGCCATGTTCGCCGAACTGAAGAGCGAGGCGGCCGTAGGCATGGCTCGATGGCGCGAGCTCAAGACCGGAGAGGTTGCTGCGTTCGAGAAGCTCAGTATGTGAGACGGGCTCGCCGGCCTTGTCCCCGTCACATTCCCCAAGGGACCGTTGCGCGGTTCGCATGCTGCAATGCGCAGAATGAAAAATAATTAATCTCTATAGGGCGTTAAGCAGATTTCACCTGTCGGCGCATTTTGGATGCGTGCGTTTTGGTATACGTGAGTCGTGTTTCCAATCGGCCCTCTGTGCCGCCGGCGCACCGGGCGGGTGTAGCGTCTGAAGGAGTAACGAGCCATGAACGCCAAGTTCGTCCACCGTACGATTCTCATCGCGCTGTTGCTGCTCACCTTTCCGGCGGCATCCTTCGCTGGATTCTTTGGTGTAGGCATCAGCGTCGGATTCGCACCGCCTCCGCTACCCGTGTACGTCCAGCCGCCCTGCCCCGCACCCGGATACATTTGGACTCCCGGTTATTGGGCGTATTCCGACGATGACGAGGATTACTACTGGGTCCCGGGTACCTGGGTACTGGCACCTTCGTTCGGCTTGCTGTGGACGCCCGGCTATTGGGGCTTGGTCGATGCGGAGTACGCCTGGCACGAGGGCTATTGGGGACCACACGTAGGCTTTTATGGCGGCATCAATTACGGCTTCGGGTACTTTGGCTCGGGGTTCGAGGGTGGCTATTGGCGGGATCGCGACTTTTACTACAACCGAGCGGTCACCAACGTGTCGAACGTCAACGTCACCAATGTCTACAATCGGACGGCGATCAACAATAATTTTTATGCCTCTCGGCCGAGCTTCAACGGCAGCAATGGCGTGGAGGCCCGGCCGACGCCGAGCGATCGGCTCGCTGCGCGCGAGCCACACCGGGCTCCCACGACACCGCAACACTCTCAAGCAGCAGCGGCCCGGACGCTTCCGTCCTCGCTGGCGTCGGTCAACCATGGGCACCCGCAGCTTGCCGCGACGCCGCGGCCCGGCATCTTTCACGGCCAAGGTGTCACTGCGGCTCGGTACTCAAACACGGCATCTGCGCCGTCGTCTCATCCCTCGCTCACTGACCGAAGTCACGGCTCAAGCTTTAACCGCAGCACACCACTTTATTCCTCACCGATGCACGCTCGGTCCGAACCGACCGCCACTCCCGCGCAGCGCGGTGGATTCGGCCCTGCCGCGGTACGCACTCCAGCCGCGCAATCGCGCGCGCCGATGGCGCGTTCGTCACCGCCGGCATCGTATCAGCCTCCGCAACCGTACCGCGCGCCATCCTACGCCCCGCCGCGCGCGCCGCAGGCCAGCGCCTGGAATCCTGCAGCGCACGCGCAGCCGAGCGGACAGGCGTTCGCTCAGGCACCGCGCAACGCGCCGGCCTTCCACAATGACCCCCAGCCGCCGCACGTCAATCATCAGGCGCCCGCACAAGCGCAGCGGCGCAGCTAGACATGTTCACAGAGCGCAATGCATGAATTTGGGGGGAAAGCGCAAAACCAAAGCGCTTCGATGCAAATGCCTTCAGGCGTAGACTGCGCCGCGTAGCTTGACGCCCCGGCGCCTCGCGAGGGTTGCCAGTCTGCCGAAGCTCCGCGAAAATCATCTCACCCGGTGGGTGACCGGCCAGCACCGTGACGTACCTCCTCTACAACGACCGCGGGCCTTAACGACAAGACTGAGGAGAAGTCTCATCGCCAACCCAATCGCCGACAGCATACGGGCCCGTCCTGCTCTCTGGTTCGTTGCCCTAGGGTTGCTGCTCTCTTGGTACCCAGCCATGTTGGGCGGCCTCGGCATCGTGAAGCGAGCCTCGGGCATGAACCCCCTGGGGCTGTTCCTGGCAGGCTTGATACTAGCGGGGGTAACCGATGGTTGGCGCGGCGTGAAAGCGCTGCTGGCGCGGCTGGTGCGCGTCCGATTCCATGTCAAGTGGTTCCTCATTGCGCTCTTACTCGCGCCCGCTCTGGCGTTCCTCGCTCTCGCCATCGGTCTGCTGCTCGGCGCCAAACTTCCGGGCAACAGGGCTAATCCAGCCGACCTCATCCCGACCTTCCTGATCATGTTCTTCTTTGTCGGTCTGGGGGAGGAGCCGGGTTGGCGTGGTTTCCTACTGCCCACGCTGCAGCATAGTTACCCGCCGCTGAAGAGCTCTTTGATCGTCGGCGTAGTGTGGGCGGTTTGGCATGCCCCTTTATATGGCACCCAGATCCCCTGGGAGCAGACGGTGCCGTTCTTCCTAAATGTGATCGCGGGCAGCGTGGTGATCGCTTGGATCTTCAACGGCGCACGCGAGAGCGTGCTGCTGACTATGCTCATGCACGCGGTCAACAACACCGTGGGGGGTGCCTACGTGAGCCAGCTCCTGCATGGCGCCGACCTCACTCACTGGTGGTGGATTTTTACCGCGCTGTGGGTGCTGGTGGCTGCGCTGGTGGCGTTGCTCGCGGGGCCGTCGTTTCGGAGTAGGCAGCAGCCTTGAGCCGGGGCGTGGAAACCCTCGCCGCAGCCAGGTTGAACGCCGTAGCGCGAAACCCGGAGGCGGCCCCGAAGCGGTCGCTCGCGGCCTCAGGTAATCTTGTGGCCTCGTATCGCAAGAACGGCCTTAATCCAAAGAATCGCATGCCATCTCAGTCAGCTGATCTTAAAAACCGCCGCAATGCCGAGCGCGCAAGGCTGATCGCGCGTCGTCTCGCAGCTCCCGCCGCCGACCACGCGCGCTGGAGTGCGCTGATCGAGGCGTCGCTGCGCGGAGGTTTCAGCGCACTCGAGGGAATGATTGTGGGCTTCTATTGGCCCTTCCAGGGTGAGTTCGATGCGCGGCCATTCGTCACCGATCTGCGCAGGCGCGGCGTTCGTGCGGTGCTGCCGGCGGTGGTGGCCAAGAGCCAACCGCTTGAGTTCCGCGAGTGGTGGCCGGGGGTCGCCATGGCCAATGGCGTATACGACCTGCCCGTTCCCGACGGCACCTCCTTACTCACTCCCGACGCCCTGCTGATTCCGGCGCTCGGCGTCGGCTCGCAGGGCGATAGGCTCGGCTACGGCGGCGGGTATTTCGATCGCACGCTCGCCGCGCTCCACCCGAAACCACTTGCCGTGGGACTCGCCTTCGAGCTTTCGCGAATCGCGACCATCGTGCCGCAACCGCACGATGTGCTCATGGATTTCATCGTCACCGAAGCCGGGATCGAGGCCGCGGTGGCGGGTGGCCTCCTAAAACTCAGCGCCGAAGACTGCCGGGCGCGCCTTGCCGCGCTCGCGGCGGAGCGTGGGCTGCCGCGCCGACAGCCTGGCTAAATTGGGGCGAGGAATCTAGAACGGCCTGCGCCGGCCAATTAGATACAATATAGATGCCCGCCCAAGCGGGAATAACGACAGGTGGAATAGTGCGTTCAGATATCGACATTGCGCAGGCGGCAACTCTCAAACCAATCAGCGAGATCGCGGCCCGGCTCGGCATCCCCGAAGACGTGCTTGACCCGTACGGCCGTCACAAGGCAAAGATTTCGCTCGACTTCATCGACAGCTTGAAGGGGCGCAAGGACGGCAAGCTCATTCTCGTGTCGGCGATCAGCCCGACGCCGGCCGGCGAGGGCAAGACGACGACCACGGTGGGCCTCGGCGATGCGCTCAATCGCATCGGCAAAAAGGCGGTGATATGCCTGCGCGAGCCGAGCTTAGGACCCGTATTCGGCATGAAAGGTGGGGCGGCGGGCGGCGGCATGGCCCAGGTCGTGCCGATGGAGGACATCAACCTGCACTTCACGGGCGACTTCAATGCCATCGCGCTCGCCAACAACCTGTTGGCCGCATTGCTCGACAACCACATCCACCACGGCAACGAGCTTGGCATTGACGTGCGGCGCATCACTTGGAAGCGCGTCATGGATATGAACGATCGCGCGTTGCGCGACATCACGGCCGCGCTCGGCGGTCCCGGCAACGGCTACCCGCGGCAAGACGGCTTCGACATCGTGGTGGCCTCCGAGGTCATGGCCATCTTCTGCCTCGCCACCAGTCTGCAGGACCTCAAGCACCGGCTCGGCAACATCGTCGTTGGCTACACGCGCGATCACAAGCAAGTGCGAGCGCGCGATCTGAAGGCCGCGGGGGCGATGACGGTTCTCTTGCGGGAGGCGCTGAAGCCGAATCTCGTGCAGACGCTCGAGAACAACCCGGCCTTGATCCACGGCGGCCCGTTCGCGAACATCGCGCACGGCTGCAACTCGGTGCTGGCGACGCAGGCGGCGCTCAAGATGGCCGACTACGTCGTGACCGAGGCCGGATTCGGCGCTGACTTGGGCGCGGAGAAGTTCATCGACATCAAGTGCCGCAAGGCGGGACTGAAACCGGCGGCGGTGGTTCTCGTCGCGACCATCCGCGCGCTCAAGTACCACGGTGGCTGCGACCTCAAGGAGGTCAACAAGGAGAATCTGGCGGCGCTCGAGAAGGGCATCGCCAACCTGGAGCGGCACGTGAACAATGTGCATAACCACTACGGCCTCCCTTGCGTCGTGGCGGTCAATCATTTCACCTTCGACACCGAGGCCGAGTTCAAGCTGCTGCAGTCCAAGCTTTCGCACCTGCAGGTGCCGGTGATCTCGGCACGGCACTGGGCCGAGGGCGGCGCCGGAGCCGAATCAGTTGCGCGCGCGGTGGTCGAACTCGCCGAGCGGCGGCAAGCGGATTTTCGTTTTGTCTATGACGACGCACTGCCCCTGTGGGAGAAGATGAAGGCGATCGCCACCAAAATCTACGGCGCCGCCGAGATCACCGCCGACAGCAAGGTGCGCAACGAGATCAAGCAGCTGCAGGAGGGCGGTTACGGACACTACCCGGTGTGCGTCGCCAAGACCCAGTACTCGTTCTCGACCGACGCACAACTGCGGGGCGCCCCGTCCGGCCACGCCGTCAACATCCGCGAGGTTCGGCTCGCGGCGGGCGCCGAGTTTGTCGTGATGGTATGCGGCGACATCATGACCATGCCCGGTTTGCCGAAAGTGCCCTCGTCGGACCACATCGATATCGACGAAAAAGGCCGCATCGTCGGGCTGTTCTAGTTTGATGATCCATTTCAACACGCCCCCCGTACACAACAGGCTTTGCGCGAAACGCACAAATCCGGCGCCGTTGCGCGTCCTCGCCGCCGCGCTGGTTGCGGCAACTCTGGGCTTGCCTAGCGGGTTGTCGCAAGCGGCCGAGCCGGCTGGGCCGCCTGCGATGGCGCCGATGGCAGCACCCCCTGCGGGTGCGTACAAACTCGACAAATCCCACGCCAGCTTGGTGCTGCGTGCCGGTCACATGGGCTTCTCCACCTACACGACGCGCTTTAGCCGCTTCGACGCGGACTTGACGTTCGACCCTCGTAATTTGCCCGCCTCCAAGTTGGTGACGACCATCGACGCCTCATCATTCGAGATGGACGCCGCGCCGCAGATGTGTCTCGACATCATGAAGGGGCCGCAGATGCTCGACACCGCGAAGTTTCCACAGATCGTCTTCAAGACTGAACGGATCCGGATGACAGGGGCGAAGTCGATGGAGATATCCGGCATGCTCACGCTGCATGGCGTTACGCGGCCGACGGTGCTCATCGCCACGTATAACGGCGGCTATGCCGGCATGCCTGGCATGGATCCGCAGGCGCGCGTAGGGTTTTCCGCGCGTGGTTCGTTCAAGCGATCAGATTTTGGCATCGCCTATGGCGTGCCTGCTCCGGGCACGACGATAGGCGTCGGTGACTTGATCGACTTCTCGATCGAAGCGGAGTTCACCGGACCACCGCTGGCAACGCCGGCCGCTCAGACGCATTGAGGGGATTGTCGGGCCTTTGCACCTGTGGATTCCACTGTCGTGCGTCAAGCTGGACCTCCGCTTAATGGCTGTGACGAGGCACACCGTACCTTTGCGCCAAACGCTGATACTTGATCGCCGGTTCCAGCACCGCACCGCTTTGCACTTGTCCCACGTTGGTGCGCTGCAGTTCCTGCCACGGAGTTTGGCTCGGCGGGATAGGGTATCCCCCCGCGTCGAGCAACGCCTGTCGGCGCCGCGCTAACTCCTCGTCGGACACCAGCATATTCGCCGTGCCCAGCTGCAGATCGATGCGGATGCGGTCCCCGGTTCGGAGCAGCGCCAGTCCTCCACCGGCAGCCGCCTCGGGTGACGCGTTCAGTATGGACGGAGAGCCCGACGTTCCGGACTGCCGACCGTCGCCGATGCAAGGGAGTTCACCGATGCCGGCCTCGATCAACGCTCCCGGCGGCTGCATGTTCACCACTTCCGCGGCGCCTGGGTAGCCGATCGGCCCTGCGCCACGAATCACCAGGAGCGTGTGCTCGTCGATCGCCAGCGCCGGATTATCGATGTTGGCGTGGTAATCCTCAGGGCCATCAAACACCACGGCGCGGCCTTCGAATGCATTCGGATCGGCACGGTTCGACAAATACCGAGCCCGAAACGCCTCCGAAATGACGCTGCTCTTGAGGATTGCCGATTCGAACAGATTGCCCCGCAGGACACGAAACCCGGCCGCCGCTTTCAACGGTTGCTCCACCGATCGAATGACGCGCTCGTCAGAACTGCGCGCCTTGCGGCAGTTCTCTCCGATCGACCGACCGTTGGCGGTGAGCGCTTCTTCGTGAATCAGGCCGTGCCGCATCAGTTCGCCAATGACAGCCGGCACCCCACCCGCCCGGTGGTAGTCCTCCCCCAGATACTCGCCGGCGGGCTGCAGGTTCACGAGCAGCGGGACATCGTAACCATAAGTCTGCCAATCGTCGATCGTCAGTTCGACGCCGATATGGCGCGCGAGCGCATTGATGTGAATTGGCGCGTTTGTCGATCCGCCGATTGCCGTATTGACGCGGATCGCATTGATGAACGACTCGCGCGTAAGAATGTCCGACGGCTTGCGGTCTGCCGTAACCATTTCAACGATCTGCCTTCCGGTGTGGTAGGCGCATTCCTGTCGATCCCGATAGGGCGCCGGAATAGCAGCCGAGTTGGGCATCGACATTCCCAGCGCCTCGGCGAGAGAATTCATCGTCGTCGCAGTGCCCATGGTATTGCAATAGCCGGTTGACGGCGTCGAGGCCACGACCATGCGCATGAAGCCCGCACGGTCAATGCGCTTGGTCGCCAACAACTGGCGCGCCTTCCATATGATGGTGCCTGAGCCGACGCGCTCGCCCTCATACCAGCCGTTGAGCATCGGCCCTACCGAGAGCGCGATCGCGGGGATGTTGACGGTGGCTGCGGCCATCAAGCTCGCGGGAACGGTCTTATCGCAGCCGATGGTCAGCACCACGCCGTCCAATGGATAGCCGAACAGCACCTCGACCAACCCCAAATACGCCAGATTGCGATCCAATCCGGCCGTGGGCCGCTTTCCGGTTTCCTGGATCGGATGCACCGGAAATTCCAGTGGAATTCCCCCCGCCTCCCGAATGCCTTCCTTGACGCGCTCAGCAAGCACCAAATGGTGCCGATTGCAGGGGGCCAGATCGCTGCCGGTTTGCGCAATTCCGATGATGGGGCGATTGGACTGCAGCTCCGCAACGGAGAGTCCGAAGTTGGTGTATCGCTCCACGTACAAGGCGTCCATATCCGGATGTACCGGATTGTCAAACCAGCTGCGCGAGCGCAGTCGGCGCGTATCCTCCGAGCTATTGCCGCGATCTACACCATTCATTGACTTGGACATATCATCTCTCCACTGCAGCGACACACTGGGTCAATTTCGCAGCAACAGCCTGCCGGCTCGGGCGGCCAGCGGTATGCCATTCCCAAGCGCCATGGTCCCATTGACGAAGACGTAGTGTATCCCCAGCGCGGGACGTGTCGGCTGCTCGAATGTTGCGGTGGGGACCTGGGGCACTCGTGCCTATAATTCGACACGCAGCCGATGCAAGTCTTGGCGCTCGAACAGGCTGGGCAGAAGTTCCGTGCCAAGCCCAGGGCCCTCCATCGGGCGGATGAAGCCCTCGACGACTTGCGGAACCACGGTGACCAGCTCCCGGTAATACCCCGAATAAAAGGCGCGCACACTTTCCTGTATGAGCGTATTGGGCTGACTGAACGCCATGTGGACTGCCGCGGCATAGCTGACGGGGCCAATACAGTCGTGCGCCGCAAACGGCCGATGGTAGGTTGCCGCCATGCTGGCAATCTTCCGGCCTTCGGTGAGTCCGCCGGCCCAGGAAAGGTCCACCATCACCACGTGCATTGCGTCGCGATCGAGGAATTCTTTATAGGACCAACGGCTGCCGAGGGTCTCACTCGCGCACACCCACACATCGATGCTGCGCGCGTACTCGGCGAGGGCCTGAGGAGAATTCATGACGATCGGATCCTCGAACCAAAGGGGCTTGTAAGCCTCGAGTTCGCGAGCGATCAGCTTCGCGGTTGGCAGATTCCACAGGCTATGAAATTCGACCATGATATCCATGCGGTCCCCGACGGCCTTGCGGATCTTCTCGAACGGCTCGAGACTGGATTTCAGCTGTGCACTGGTGATGTAACGGCCGCCCGTCTCCCGGGCTGCCACGTCAAACGGCCAGATCTTCATCGCAGAGATGCCGCTCTCGAGCAGGCTCTCGGCCAGCGCATCTGCGCGATGCGTAAATGCATCGAGGTCCTCGTACTGTCCCCCGGCCTGGCTTGGCGTCCAGTTCGAGAGCGCTCGAAAGTCGCCGGAACGTACGTATTTATATCCCGCGCAGGTGTTGTAGATTCGGAGGCGATCGAAGCAAGCGCCACCGAGCATTTGGTGCACCGGCTGTCCGCTGTGCTTGCCAAACAAGTCCCAGAGGGCGATATCCAGAGCGGAGGCGGCTCGGTACTCGACGCCGGTCGATGACTGCGCGACAGGCAGCGCCAACATGGCCGCATTCAGGTATTCGATGCGCAAGGGATCTGCGCCCAACAGACGCGGCGCAAGCGTCTCGTGTATGTGCGCCTCTACGGCCCGAGGACCATAGAACGTCTCTCCGAGACCTATGTGACCGCTATCGGTATGCACGCGGACCCAGAGAATATTCGAGAATTCGTCCAGCCGAATCGTCTCGAGCGCGGTAATTTTCACAAGGGGTCATCCTCACGGGCCGCCGGTCGCGGTGTGTGCCAAGGAATGCGGGGGAGAATCAAGCGAGTAGAATTTGGAACACGCGTTCCATTATCGGCAGCCAAGCATGACGCTGTCAACGACGTTCCGGATCGCGCCGGCGATGCCTGGCCGCGCGAGGGGACCCCGCAGGCAGATTGCGGGATCCGCTTTTTTTTCATGCATTGGACCGCACCAAGGCCCTCATTTCCTCCGCAATCAGATCCTCCGCCCTTGCGGCGTCATCGATGTATGCACCGAGCGTGAAGAACGGATGGTGCATCCCGCGGAAAACCTCGTATCGGGTCGGAACACCTGCTTGCTGGAGCCTCAGCGCATAAGCCTCGTTGTCATCGACCAACGGATCGAACTCGGCACCGATGATCAAGGCACGCGCCAGACCGGCGAGACTCGGTCGCAGCATCGGTGACGCGCGCTCATCCAGTCGATCGGCCGGGTTGGGCACATACGTCGCGATGAACCAGTGCATGGCTGCTCTGGTCAGCATGTAGCCGGAGGCGTTCCGCACATAGGATGGGTACTCGCGGCTCATGTCGGTGCACGGATAAATCAGAACCTGGAGCGCGACGCGGAAATCACCGGAATCATGGCTCATCTGCGCCAGCACCGCAGCCAGATTGCCGCCGGCACTGTCGCCGCCCACGGCGATCGCCGCTGAATCGATCCCGAGCTCCCGCGCGCTTCTCGCCGCCCACAGCGTGGCCGCGTAGGCATCATTCACGGCGCCGGGAAAGGTTGTTTCCGGGGCCAACCTGTATTCCACCGAGAGCACGGCACACCCGCCCTTGATAGCCAGCCTTCGGCAAACCGTGTCATAGCTGTCGACGCTCCCGAGCATCCAGCCGCCGCCGTGGAAAAACACCAGCAGGGGGCACGCGATACCACTGTCGTGCGGACGATAGAATCGCGCCGCAACCGGTCCTTCGGGGCTCGGGATCGACACGTCGCGGACGACGGAGATGGATGGTGGCGGCGGCAGCATCCTGACGCGCTGCTCGCTGTACGCCCGGCGCAGCTCGGCTGGAGGGAGATTGGCCGGTAGGTCACCGGCGACACGAATGGCCAACGCGGCCTGTGGATGTAGCGGCATGTCGGTAACTCCTCAAAGTGCGTTTATTTTCAGCAGTGCGCCGCGCCGGGTCTTCGTCCGGCACCAGTACGTTCGCCGCGATGGCACCGTACCTACCGCCGGAGCACGAGATCCGGTAGACTCCATACGTTGAGCCTCGCGTCCCAAAAATACGACGGATGGTCGTACTTGCCAAAACCAAGCAACCGCACTGCAGCTACCGACGACGCCCAGTCCATCGCCGGAACTCGGGCAATTCGCCGCACCTGCCTGGTTCTGCGCGAGGTCGGCGCCGCGGTGAATAACGGCGCATCGCTGCTGCAGCTGGTCACCGCGACGGGAATGCCGAAGAGCTCGGTGCACCGGTACCTCGAGGTGCTGGTGCAGGAAGGATTTCTCGAGCGCGATGCTCAAGCGGGGACCTATCGCCTCGGAGCACGGATCGTAAGCCTCGCGAGCAACGAAACCCCTCTGCTCGTCCTCCGGGCACGTCCGTATCTCGAACGCCTTCGCGACCGCTTCGACGAAACGGTGAATCTCGGGATTCTGTCCGGCGACAACATCGTCTACCTCGACATCGTCGAGAGCCCCAGGACCGTTCGTCTGGCCGCGCGCGTCGGTGACCGCGACATGGTCCACTCGACGGCGCTCGGCAAGGCGATCGCGGCGGAACTGCCGGAGGCGGAGATCCGGTCCTTGCTCCAGCGGACGGGGTTGCCGCGGCGTACCGCCAACACGATCACTCGCGCGACTGACTTCATGAATCAATTGGAACTGGTGCGGCGACACGGCTTTGCGATCGATGATCAGGAAAATGACGTCGAAGGGCGCTGCGTCGCGATCGTGATTCCCGCGCGGCGCGTCCAATACGCGATCAGCGTCAGCGGGATTACGTCCCGATTTCCGATGGCCAAGACGGCCGAAGTAGCGCGCGAGATGCGCGAGATCGTCTCGGAGTTGGCCGAACACTCGATGCCGCCGATCATACCTTATCCGTAAGCCCGCATCGCGACTCGGGCGGCTCAACCCGCCGGCAATTTCCTCGCAACGCCGGCCGCCCGTGCACGCCAGAATTCGCCGATGGCCTCGAGGCTGACGCCCTTCGTTTCGGGCATCATTTTCCAAGTAAAGACCGCACATGACACGCAGACCAGCGCGAACACGACATACATTGCGGCCGGCGTTCCCGTCGTCTGCTTGAGCCAGTCCATCGCCATGGGGAAAAGTTGTACCGTTATGGAGGAGGATCCGAAGAGAAAAACGCACACAACGGCGAGTGCTGGACTGCGCACTCTATTTGGGAAGATTTCCGAAACGATGATCCAACTGAGCGGCGCGAGGCCCAGTGTGAATGTGCCGGCACCGAGCATCATCGGTATCAGCACCGTCAACGCCGGCGCATGCGCCGCGAGCAGCGTCGCCATCAGCAGGTGGCTGAAAGCCATTCCCAGCACGCTGGCGATGAGCAGCCCGCGGCGGCTGTAGCGATTGATCAACGGGAAGGAGATGAGCGTCGCAATGAAGATCGTCAGGTAGGTCGGCAGAGAGGTCAGAACCGAGTTCGAGCCGAATGAAATCCCGGCATCATTGAGGATGGTCGGCCCATAAAGCAGGATCATGTTCACGCCGTTGATCTGCGAGAAGATCATCATGATGATGCTGACCTGCAACGGCTTGCGGCAATAGGGCTTGAGGACTTCGGCGGCCCCCGCCGAAGAACTCGCGCGCACGTCGCAGACGATCTCCTCGAGCTCGTGCTTTGCCCGGTCGATACCATTGATGCGCTTGAGAACCTCGAGTGCCCGCGCCGTGTGTCCCTTCGCCGTCAGCCACCGGGGGCTCTCCGGCACCATCAGCAGCCCGATGATCAGGAACGCCACGGGCACGCCCTGCGATGCGAACATCAGACGCCATCCCCCGCCGTATTCCGAGACGAGGTAACCCGCCACCACGGCCAGGTTGATGCCGATCACGCCCACGAGCTGATTCACGTTGACAAGCGTGCCGCGAAGATGCGGCGGGGAAAGCTCTGCGATGTAAATCGGGCAGGAAATCATCGCGAGCCCGACACCCATCCCGCCGACCAAGCGCCAGATTGTGAATTGCCCGATCGACGCGGCAACGGCGCAGCCAATGGTGGATACGAGGAACAGCATCGCCGCCGCCATCATCGTCCGCCGGCGACCGATCGCGTCGGCAAACCATAACCCGAGGAGTGGCCCGATGATCGCCCCTATGCTCGCGCTGCTCGCCGCCCAACCCGACATTGCGGACGACAGCCCGAACTCACGCGTCAGAAACGGCAGCGCGCCGGCAATGAGCGCGAGATCGTAGCCGAAGAGGAAGCCGCCCGCCGACGCGACGAACGCGACGCCGAGCACATACGCGAAGTTGTACGCCTGCGGATCGACAACCGGACTGGCGCCACGCAACGCGGCAGAACTGTCTTGTGACACAGGCCCTAGTATCTCAACATGTTGATTAAATCCGGATCCCTCCCCCCGAGCGCGCGCTGCCGGAGGCAGGGATACGCCGGGGGAAGGGATGGGTTCGTCATGCGTGAAACAGCAGCTTACCAGTGATAGCTGTAGGCCAACCCAACCGTGCGCGGACGGATCGTGAACGCTCCTGAGGTGATGTTGATCAGGAAGATCTGCTCGTTCAGGACCGGGTGCGAGTTCAGCAGGTTGGTGCCGATCAGCGCGAGATCCGATCCGGCACCGAACTTGACGCCGATGCGGCCGTTCAACTGGTTGACCGACGGATTGGTGGATACGAACGGATCGTAGCTCACGGTCGAGCTGTCTTCGGCGGGCACCAGCTTGTTGTTGCGGCTGGTGTACCGATCCTCGATCCGCCAGTAGCCGAAGACCTTGTCCGACAGAGGCGTCTGGTACGACAGTTCCGTGGTCACGTTCCACGGAGCGATGTCGGAAATGGCCTCTCCCGAGCGCGCCAGCGTCTCACCGAAGATCGCCGTGTCGCTGGAGTAGTGCGCATTCGTGTAGCCAACGTACAATCCGATGGTGAACTTCGTGGAAAGCAGCGCCTTCACCGAAAGGTCGAACCCGTCGCTCTTCGCATCACCCAGGTTCTTGGAGATATGGGTCGCACACAACGGGACGTGCACGGCACTGATGATGTTCGACCAGTTGATGTGATAAACGCTGCCTTCGATCGACAAGCGCCGCTCGAACAACAGTGTCTTCAGCCCGAGCTCGTAGCTCCAAAGGTAGTCCGCATCGTAGTTGGACGTCCCACCGAGCTGCTTGAGCTGGTCAGTGCACGCCTGCGTGTTGAGGTGCACCGGTATGCCCGCGCCGCCCGGGCGATACCCCTTGGCAGCCGAGAAATACACCAGTGTACGGTCATCGACCTTCCAATTCACACCCGCCTTGGGCGAGGTCACGCTGCCTTTGCTGGTCGCCGTGACGTCGCTCGGCCCTCCGGCCAGTGCGCCGTCCGAGACCGTCCGGTAGCTGTTCGTCTGCTTCTCGTAGCGGGCACCGCCAAAGATCGAGAAGTGCTTGCCGATATCGTAGTCGGCGTTCGCGAAGACCGCCTTCTGCTTATCGACGATTAACTGGCTCGAGATGTACGTGAGGTCACCGTCCACGAGCCCTTCGCCAAAGTACTGCAGCATGGTCTTGCCGGTATTCGCCAGCGTCAACTGCGGATAGGTGGGCCCGGCCGCGGTTTCGAAGTCGTGCTGATGAAGGTTCGAGTAGTAAGCACCCAGTGTCCAGTGGAAATGCTCGCTGCTATTCGGGGACTGGAGCCGCACTTCCTGCGTGAAGTTGCTCTGGTTCGTTCCCACGATCACTGGCTCGGCGTCGGCCGCCGACGTCGGCAAGGTCCACCCGAACGCAGGCGGCAGCACGAGCGTGTAATCGTAGCCCTGGCTGTCGAGGCGACGCAGGTTGGTTGTGAGGCTGGTCAGTTGGGCCCAGCCGAGGTCGAACACCACTTTCAGCGACGGCGTATAAAACGTATCGTTGATCGGCTGACTAAGGATGCGCGACGAGATGAACCTGCCTTTGGACGGATTTCCGATCGTCGGATCGAACAGGTCCGCGCTGTTCTGGTCGCGCTGCTGATAGTAGATCGACGGTTCGACGGCAATGGCGTCCGTCGGCTTCCACAGCAATGCGGCACGTGCGGAGTACGTCTCGCCCCGGTTGATGTTGGTTCCGGTCTCGCCGCCAATTATGCTGGGAAGCAGTTCTCCGGCGTTCTGGCCACGAGCGACGCTGTTCGCCGGTGCCTGCCCCAGCAGCGCAGGATTCTGATCGACGAAGCCACCATCGTGCCGCGACCAGGCGCTGACCCGGAAACCCAGTGTGTCCTGGATGATCGGCCCGCCGACCGCCGCTCCCATCTCTGTGTTGATGCCGCCACCGTCAATCTGCGATGCCTCGGCACGCGCGAGGCCGGAGAACTCGGTCAGCGAGGGCTGGTGCGAGATCACGCGGATCGCGCCGCCCTCGGCGCTCGCACCGAACAGGGTGCCCTGCGGGCCGCGCAGCACCTCGATGTGATCGATGTCGAACACGTACGGCACCGCGGTCGGCACCGCCGCGTTCGCGTAGCGGGCCTGAAGCGGCGCGTCGTCCACGTACAAGGCGGTTGTATTGGGCCCAAGTCCGGCAACGCCGCCGCCGGCGTTCTGCGAGATGCCGCGGATGGTGAACCAGTTCGAGTAGCCGACCGGCCGGAAGTCGACGCCCGGCGTCACGCTCGCGATGTCGCCCAACGTCTTCATATCGCGCACATCCAGATCCTCCTGACTGAACGCGGAAATGCTGATCGGGACGCGGCTGATGTTCTCCTCGCGCCTCTGGGCCGTGACCGTGATTTCCTGCAGCGCCGCCGTTCCCGCCGTTGCGTCGGCGTCCGCGGCATTCGCATCACAATTTGTGATAACGGCCCACAGAGCGAAGCCAATTGCACTCGGGATGCGCATACCTGTGCTCTTCATGTTATCTCCCATAAGTTGGATCTGGTGTCCGATGTGTGTCCCATACTGTGGAACATCTGTCGCAGCCTATAGTACTACAGACAATTGCGAACGCAAGCGTTCGGCGTGGCGAATACGCGCCAGCCGGTCGGCCGCAAACGCTTTGGAATAGCGTTAATAACGTTTTTTAAAGGCTCGCGGGTGCGTCTCAGCGGATGGCGAAACGGCCTGTAGTTCACGGGCTACACCGTGTCGCAACCCCTGACAGCCGTCCGCAGTTTGATTCTATCGTCCCAAGATGTGAGATACTGCTACGGCGGGCTAAATCAATCTTCTGCCGGTACGGCACTGGCTCCGCAGGCGAATTACTAGAGGGGCGACCGGAATGACCAGACCGAACCAACAAGACCGCGGCACCCCGGCCGCGGCAGAGTCACGGCAATATCACGAACTGGCGAAAGCGCGGATCGCAGGAGGCGTGAACAGCAACGTTCGCCTTGGTAGCGCACCGCTCTGCTTCGCGAACGGCAAGGGCTCACGCCTCACGGACGTGGATGGCAACGTCTACATCGACTACGCGCTCGGCATGGGCCCGACCATCCTCGGACATGCGCCGCCGGCAGTGACGGCGGAAGTTTCGCGCACGCTCGCGCTGGGACAGCTCTTTGCCGGACAGCACCCGCTCGAGCTGGAGCTCGCAAACGCATTCTGCGGTTGCGTCAAGTCGGCGGAGCTGGTTCGCTTTGGTCTCAGCGGTTCCGAGATGGTTCAGGCGGCGGTCCGTGTGGCGCGCGCCTATACCGGACGCTCCGAGGTCATCAAGTTCGAAGGCCATTATCACGGATGGTTCGACAACATCCTGATCAACCAGAACCCACCGGTTCACGCCGAAGGAAACCCGATACCGCGGCCCCGCTATCTGCAGTCCGCCGGGCAGTCCGCACGTGCGTCGGACGATTTCGCGGTGCTGCCGTGGAACGATTCCTCGGCCATAGATGAGTACGTCGCGGCAAACGCGTCCCGGATCGCGGCGATCATTACCGAGCCGATCATGTTCAACACGGGCGGGATCCTGCCGAAGCCAGGTTACCTGCAACACCTGCGCCGCGTGACCCAGGCGCATGGTATCGTCTTGATTTTCGATGAGGTGATCACCGGCTTCCGCGTGGCGCTCGGTGGTGCCCAAGAGATCTACGACATCAGGCCCGACCTGTCAGTGTTCGCCAAGGCGCTGGGTGCAGGATTCCCGGTGGCGGCGCTTGCCGGCCGCCGTGACATCATGGAGATGTTCGCTACCGGCGGTGTCAATCACTCGGGCACGTACAATGCCAACCTCGTCAGCCTGTCGGCAGCATTGGCGTCTCTGCGTGAACTGTCAGCGAACGACCAGGCTGCATACAAGCGGATCAATTCCGCCGGCAAGGCGCTGATGGAGGGGATTGCCGCAGCTGGGCGCCGGTCCGGGATTGACTTGCAGGTCAGCGGACTGCCATCTGCTTTCCACACTTGCTTTGCCGGCCGTCCGATTCATGACTACGCGACGTACGCCTGCGCCGATCCGAAGCGCCTTGCACTCTTCCTGTCTGCGCTGCTGGGAAGCGGCGTCCGCCCAACCTCCCGCGGGACCTGGTTTGTATCCGCGACGCACACCGACGACGACGTCGCGGTGACGCTGGATGCAGTGGAGCGGACATTGCAGCGAGGCGTCTAGGGATACGGGCAACAGAAAACCCATCGGGGTGGCATCCATGGCAGCTAAACAAACCATCGTCGTGACGGGTACACGCGGCAATCTCGGCGGCAAGCTCGCGGCCGCGCTCAGCCATAAGTACTCGCTGCGGTGCTTCGATCTACAGGGGGGCGAGGGTGTCATCGCCGCCGATCTCGGCAGCTACGATCAGTCGTGGGCACGCCTCTTCGAGGGCGCGGATACCGTGCTGCACTTTGCGGGAGAACCATTGCCAACGGCGTCGTGGGCGCGCGTGCACCGGGGCAATATCGTCGCGACCGGCAACGTATTGCGGGCCTCGCGAGAGAACCGCGTGCGGCGCGTCATCTTCGCCAGCACCAACCAGATCATGGCAGGCTATCGTTTCACGGATGCGCTGGTGACCACAACGATGCCCCCGACACCCCTCAATCCCTATGCCGTGAGCAAGCTTTTCTGTGAGGAGGCAGGACGGGCGTTCGCGGCCGAGACCGGTATCTCCTTCATAGCCTTGCGCATCGGCAATATTCTTCCCGGCGCGAATGTCCCCCATGCGGGGATGGGAATCGGGCTCTGGGGCCAGCAGATGTGGCTGTCGAACCGGGACTTCCTGGACGGCATCCAGGCGGCGATCGACGTGCCCGACACATCGTTCGCGCTTCTCAATCTCGTATCAAACAATCCCGGGATGCGATGGGACCTATCCCAGACGCGTCAGATTTTGAATTTCGAGCCGAGGGACGGCTTTACTGCCATCGCATCGCCGGCGGTAGTGGCCGAGGACGCGGCGGCGCGCTTGGCGCGACTCGTTCCAGGCCAGTGGCTCGACCAGAGTTTTCAACCATCGCGAGGCTGATTTGATTGACGAACCACCAGCGACTGAATCCAGCCGGACCAGGACCCGAAGGCACCCGTCCGGCACCGCCGTCCGACCACGTCCTACTTTGGCATCGCGGCGCAAGGTCGCGAGCAAGCGGAGTTAAATCACGTCCATGCGTATCGCAATAGGTTCCCTCTTCCAGGAAAGCAACACCTTCTCTCCGAGACCGACGACGCTCGAGTCGTTTCAAGCAGTCTACTTGTGGCGTGGCGACGAAGTGTTTTCCAAGCTTCGGGGCGCTCGCATCGAGATTCCCGGATGCCTGTCGGTCCTGGAGCCCGAAGGCATCGAGGCGATCCCGCTCATCGCAACCAGTGCCCTGGCCGGTGGCGTCGTAGCGCGGGCCACTTTTGAACTGCTCATGTCGGACATGGAAGCCCGGCTCAAGCAGGCCGGCAAGGTCGACGCGGTGCTGCTGCCACTGCACGGCGCCATGGCGATAGAGGACGAAGACGACGCCGAGAGCGAGATCATCGAGCGCATCGCCAGGTTGGTGCCCGACGGCACGCCGATTGGCGTTTCGCTCGATCTTCATGGCCTCGTGACCGAGCGAATGCTGAAGCCGAACGTTTTTGTGATCGGCTATCGCGACTATCCGCACATTGACATGTTCGAGACGGGCGTCCGGCTCGCCGAAACCATGGTCGGAGTTCTGAAGGGGAGAATCGTACCGCGCATGGCGATCGCCAAGCTCCCGCTGATCGTCAGTCCGTCGAAGGCCCGTACGGTCGAGGATCCGCTCAAGAGTATCGTCGCCGTGGTTCGCAAAATGGAGGCCGATGGCGAGATTCTTCATGGCTCGCTCTTTCCGGTGCAACCATGGCTCGACCTGCCGGGCCTCGGATTCGGCGTGCTCGTGTGCACGAACGGCGATGCTCCGGGCGCGCAGCGCGCCGCCAACAAGCTGGCCGACTTGGTGTGGGAGCGGCGCCATGAGTTCGAGCCCGATTTGGTGGATCTCAAGAGCTCGATCGACGTGGGGCTGCGGGAAGACGGCACGACGGTCGTTGCCGATTCGGGGGACGCACCGAGCGGCGGTTCGGCGGCCGACAACACCAGCGTCCTGAAGGCGCTTCTCGATGCCGGCGCGGACCGATCGGACCGGAAGATTTACTTGACGATGTGCGACGCCGATGCGGCGAAGATCTGTGCACGAGGCGGAGTGGGCTCCACCCAGGCGCTCGACGTCGGACACAAGGTGTCGCGCAGCGACGGGACGCCCCTTCGCATCCAATGCCGCGTGCACTCCGTCAGCGACGGCACGTTCACCATGTTGGACGCCGGCTCGCGAGGTATCACGGTCGAACTGGGGCTCACCGTGGTCGTGTCGATCGGAAGCATCCGCATGGTCATTCGCTCGAATCCGTCATTCGAGTGGGACACGGGAATCTATACGGCGTTCGGGCTGCGGATCGAGGAAGCTTCGCTGATATTCGTCAAGTCGCCATCGCACTTCAGGGTGTCCTATGCACCGCACGCGTCGCGCATCTTGCTCGCCGACACCCCCGGCCCCACCTGCCCCAACATGCGCCGCCTGGTATTGCATCGCGTTCGCAGGCCGGTGTTCCCGCTCGACGACGTCAAGAGGTTGATATGAAGCTGCTGCGCTGGGGTGAACGCGGCGCGGAGAGGCCCGGCGTTCTCGACGCCAAGGGACGCATCCGCGACCTGTCGCCAATCTTTGAGGATCTGAACGGGACAACGCTAGGCAGGCTGGGCGAGATCACCGACGTCGAGCGCCTGCAAGTTGTTCAGGGGTCTCCGCGCATCGGTGCCTGCGTCGGTTCCGTCGGAAAGATGATCTGCATCGGACTCAACTACACCGATCACGCTGCGGAAGCGGGACTGGCGGTTCCTGCGGAACCCATCATCTTCTTCAAGGCAACCTCGTCGATTTGCGGCCCCGACGATGATCTCGTGCTGCCCAAGGGCTCGAGCAAGGTCGATTGGGAGGTGGAACTCGGCGTCGTCATAGGACGCGCACTCACGTGCGTCGATGAGTCCGAGGCACGCCGTGGAATCGCCGGCTATTGCGTCATCAACGACATCTCGGAGCGTGGGTGGCAACTGGAACGCGGCGGCCAGTGGGTCAAGGGCAAGTCGGCCGATGGTTTCGGTCCGATGGGGCCTTGGCTCGTGACCGCTGACAGCGTCAAGGACGCCACAGCACTCCGGCTCTGGCTCGAGGTCGACGGCCATCGCTACCAGGACAGCTCGACCGCCCAGATGATCTTCAAGCCCGCGTTTCTCGTCAGCTACCTGAGTCAGTTCATGTCGCTGCAGCCGGGAGACGTCATCTCCACCGGGACGCCCCCGGGGGTCGGCCTCGGTCTCAAGCCGCCGGTCTACCTTCGGGCCGGCCAGGTGATGCGGCTCGAGATCGATGGACTCGGGGTTCAGACCCAACGGGTCGTGGCACACAGCTGAGGGAATGACCCCGCGGCGACCCGGGCCTTAAAGGGCTCTGGGTCGCTCGATCATGCTTCGCGATCGACGAAGACCACATGATTCCATCGCTCCGGAATATGAATATTGTCATTTCCCATCACGCTCCACGTCCAACCCTTGGCCGTTCGCGTCGTGCGATCGTGATGACAGCGATAAGCGGTCATGCGGAAGGAATCGCCAGGCTGCGGTGGCACCGTGCCGCCGCCGGCGATCTGCCGTAGACCGTCCCAGGGCAGAGCAACTTCAACGGTCCACCCTCGGTCTTTCACCTCGGGGCAGTTGATGGTGCCATCGATGTACACGGCATGCTTGCAACCGGGCAGCCGGTAGTTCAGGTCCGCGTGCCGTCCAATGCTCTCGCCATCCCGCGCCACGTAATAGAGGAAGTCGGGTGCCTTGAAAAGCTCCTCGAGCTCCGAGAAACGCTGCTCCCGGACGAGCGGTTCGATCCATGTCCAGCGGATCTGGTAGCTGGTATTCAGAGCGTTCAGACCCAGCTCGTAGTAGTAACCGTTCCCCTCGAAGAACAGTTCGACGTCCTCGTCATGGCAATAGACGTGGTCGTTGAATCCGGTCATGCACGCACGGATATCGGGATCCTCCACCTGGTAGGCGGCATATAGAAAGTGGTCGTCCCACAGGAACGCCGCCCGGGTATCGAGCGGTGCCGGGCTGCCGTCGTGAATCATTCCGAAGGGCTCCGACCATTTGGCACGTTTCCACACCGGCTCGTCCAGACGCCCGTCGACCGTGATCGGTTCGGAGGTTCTGAGGCATTCCCAAGTTTTGACCGGCGGGAGCTTGGACAGATCGCCTTGACAGACCCTTGCCCAACGACCGAACTTGGTCCTCGGCGCGGGCCCCACGGCGACCGGTCCGAGTTGGGAGATGTCGCCGAAGGCCATCTCGGCGTCGGCGGACTTAGCTTTCTTATCCATTGGTGTCTCTTCGCCGTGTCGCACGCCTACCAGATCGTCCAGCCGCCGTCGACCACCATGGACTGGCCGGTATAGAACTCCGACCCCGGAGATGCCAGGTAGACGATCGCTGCGCGCAGGTCGGTGTCGTTTCCGGCCCGCTTGACGGGGGTACGGGCTTCTACTCCCGGCACCAAGGAAGCTGCGTTCGAAGCATTCTGCTCGGTGTTCGGAAACATGCCGGGGCAGAGCGCGTTCACGGTCACGCCCGTACTGCCCAACATCATGGCCAGATGCTTGGTCAGGCCTATGAGTCCGTGCTTGCTGGCAATGTATGACGGCAGATCGACACCCCAGTCTCCATACAGCGCCGGATCGCCGACGATGAGTCCGAAGACCGAGGAGATGTTGATGACCCGACCCCATTTCTTCTCGATCATCGGTGGAACAAACATCTGCGACAGCGCAAACGGCGCCTCAAGATTCAGGTTCATGATCGCCCGCCACTCTTCGACGGTGACGGTCAGCCACGGCTTGCGTTCGCCCAGCGCCGCATTGTTCACGAGGATGTCAACGTCCTTGACTCCGTCGAAAAGCTTGCGCCGGTCCGACGGCATCGTGACATCCGCCACGATCCAGCGAAAATCGCGTCCTGCCGCAACTGCCGCTGCCGCTGCCGTTTTCAGCGGTACCTCGCGGCGACCACAGATCGTCACCCGCGCGCCCGCCTCCGCCAGTGCTTCAGCCATCTGGCGCCCGAGACCGGTGCCGCCACCGGTGACCAGCGCATGCTTGCCGGTCAGATCGAGTCCGTTTTTTAGCGTGCTATTCGCCCCTACTTTGCTCACCGTGATCCCCTCATTTCGATTGTGAAAAAGACACCGTCCCGAGCGTGACCTATGATCGCCGGACGACGACGTGCGGACTGTCAGGGCTTGTTCTGCGTTGCGGAGACTCTCCGAATACCGTCGTGGAAAGTACCGAACAGCCTGTCCAGCGGAATCAGCAGAGAGTCGCCGAAGTTGACCCTGAAGAATTTGTGGTGAAGATAGTGGTAATAATTGTCGGTCATGAAGTTGCGATCACCGACGGCAATTTTTCCAAAACCGCAATGCCCTTCCGCCGGAGCGAGCCCAACCAGCGTTACGAAGTAGAGAACGTGGATGGGCGTGGCCGGAATGACCCACAGCAGCAGCACCCCGGAAAAATACAACAGGTGTTCGACCGGATGCATCGCGAGGCCGGTCCACGGGCTCGGATTGACGTTTGCGTGGTGAAGGTAGTGGACGGCCTCGTACAGCGGCTGCCAATGAAGGAGCCGGTGCGTGAAATAAAAGTGCACGGCGTGCCAAAAGACCAGGCCGCATAGCAATAGGGAGCAGTAGATGGGTGACTGCGACCAGCTCGCCGTCGCAACGAACCCGTTCGCCTGCGCCCAGAGCGTGAAGACAAGGTACGCTGTCCAGACCGGAACGCCCGACGCGAGGCTCCAGAAAATGTTGCTGACCAACGGCTTGCCGAACAGGAAGAGCGGGCTCTTCTGCTTCGGCCAGCGTGCGTTGTACTTGAACCGGATCCCTTGGAACCGGCGGCCGTAGAGCACGTAGTGCCAGGCGCCATAAAAGCCCGCGGCGATGACCTCGTTGCAGGCAAACAGCAGCGCAATCCATCCGACGGACAGGTGCGTCAGGTTGGCGCCGGAAGCGAGGAGAAGCCCGCAGAGGGCAAGCGCCATTCCCGCGTACAGCGAAAGCCACGGGAAAAAGAGTCCCGGAAAGCCGACAAGATACTTGAGAAGCTGCAGCGGCTGCGGCGGCCACATCAGAGGCGCCGGGACGGTCAGCGGCAGAGTTGGCGCCCATCCGGCATCCTGGGAATCGGGCAGGTCACTTCGCGAGCTCATTCTCTCCCTCGGCCAACGCCAGGCGGTCGATTGTATCGCGTATCCCGACGCGATTCCAACTACAGGGACAAATGTCCCAAGGAGTGGAACTACTGCAACCACCGCAGACTTCGCCGCCGGCCCCCGACCGGGCCGTATCAGCCGACGGTGGCTCCGGACGCGAGCATCAGTGACAGGCCACGATCCGCGAGGGCCATGGTCGGCGCATTCGTGTTCGCGCTGACGATGTTCGGCATGACGGACGCATCGATGACCCGCAGCCCGTCGACACCCATGACGGCGAGAGTTTCGCCGACGACACTCATCGGGTCGTCGCTTCGACCCATCCGGCAACTCCCCACGGGATGCCAGTCGGTGCGCACCGTCGAACGGATGTAGCCGGCGATTGCGGCGTCACTCTTGACAGCAGCTCCCGGCAGGAGCTCGGCCGTCAGGCCCTCGCGCAACGGTGTCGTGGCCGCAAGCTCCCTGGCGATCCTCATGCCCTCGATCAGATTTTGCAGATCCCGGCCGTCGGCGAGGTAGTTGGGATCAACCAACGGCAAGTCACGTGGATTCGCGGAGCGAATTGACAGGGACCCGCGAGAATGCGGTCGCAGCAGCGTGACGTGGAGCTTGATACCGTCCACAGCGGGTATCGAGTCGGCGCCGGTGTTGGCGTAAGCGATCATCGGGACACAATAGATCTGCACTGTCGGGGTCGCGCCTTCACGAGTGGCATGAAAGGACGTCGCCTCCCCTCCCGCCGTCGTCAGCCGGCCGCGGCGGAAGAGCGCATACTCCAGCAGATTCCAGGCCAGCCTCCAGCCGCGATCCTGTCGGAAGTACCCGTAGCCACGCGAATTTCCTGCCAGCACGAGCGGCGAGCCGGCGTGATCGTGGAGGTTTCGTCCGACGCCCGGCAGGTTCACGAGCACGGGGATGTCGAAGCGCCGCAACTGCTCTGCCGGGCCGATCCCGGACAACATCAGCAGTTTTGGCGACGCCAAAGCGCCGGCTGCGAGCAACACCTCGCCGCTGCACCTCACCATCTTTTCCTGCCCCCCATGGGCGTATTCGACTCCGACTGCCCGGTGATTCTGGAACACGATGCGGTTGACCTGCGCTCGCGTGACGACTCGCAATCGCGGATCTGACCGGACTAGGCCCAAGAAGGCCTCTGCCGCACTGCAACGCCGGCCGCCGCGCGCGGTGAACTGCAGGAAGCCGGTTCCAACTGGGGCTCCCACATTGAAGTCTGCAGTAAAGGGCAGACCCTGAGCTTGCGCCGCTTTGACGAACAGTCGGCTGTACTCGCAGAAGAAGCCCGGATCGGCCACGACAAGGGGGCCGGCGCTGCCATGAAACTGGCCATCGAACTTCTGATTCCCCTCGAGCCGGCGGAAATGCGGCAGCATGGTTGCCCAGTTCCAAAGGTTGCTCCCGGCCGATAATCCCCACTGATCGTAGTCGTTTCGGTAGCCGCGCATGTAGACCTGCGCATTGACGCTGCTACCTCCTCCGAGCACCCGCCCCGTAGCGATCTCCAGGACTCGATTGTCGGCGTGCGCCTGTGGGACCGTCTGGTGAAGCGTGCAATGAACACCCTTGGGCACCAGCCTCGAATAGCCCGGACTGAGCTTGAGGTAGGGACTGGTGTAGTCCGCGCCGGTCTCGAGCAGAACGACGCGTGCATCGGTCTCGGTGATCAGACGCCACGCGGCGACGCATCCTGCTGTTCCGCCACCGACGATGATGTATTCGCAGTCCTCGCCCCGCGCTGCCGAACCTGAACCCGCCTCCCCGACAGTCTTCATGAAACCAACTCCATTCAACCTAGTCCCATAAGGCGGGACATCAGTTCCATACGACTGATGCTATCCTGCGGCGGAGGCTGTCGCAACTGACGGCGGCCTGCGCGCAGCGAGGGCTGCTACTCTAAGCCTGGAAAATCGAGTCAGTTGATCCGGACGTGCCGCAACTTTAAGGGGTATCGATACATGGAACTCAGCCGCCGTGACCTCTTGACCGCATCGGCGATCATGCTGATGCGTCCCATGACCAGCATTTCGGCACCTTTGGCTGCGCGCCCCAACGCGGCGCCGTTAGCCGGTGGCGCCGAGCCCTTGATGTTGTTGTGTTGGAATGAGAACCCCTACGGTCCGTCGCCCGCCGCCCGCGCTGCAATCGCCCGGTCGATCGCGGACGCTTGTCGCTATCCGGACGATGAGAATCCAGGGCTCGTCAAGTTACTCGCCGAAAAAGAAGGACTCGGGCCCGATCACATCGTGACCGGCACCGGCTCCGGGGAGTTGCTGCGCGCCCTCGGGTTGCTCGCCGCTCGTCAGCACGGCGAGATCGTGGCTGCCGAGCCCACCTACGCCGAGTTGACGGAGTACGCTCAGCACGCAGGGGCGACCCTGAAGTTGGTGCCGGTCGATAAACAGCTGCGCCACGATTTGAGCGCGATGCATGCGGCGGTCTCCGCCAAGACGCGCGCCGTGTACATCTGCAATCCCAACAACCCGACGGGCACGATGCTCGATTCCGCGACAATCGCGGCATTTGTCGCCGCGCTTCCCGATCATGTGACGACCATCATCGATGAGGCCTATTTGGAATTCGTCGAGGGCACACCCTCGTCGGTCAGCCTGGTCGCGGGGCCAAAGCGTGTCGTCGTGTTGCGGACATTCTCCAAGCTCCACGGCATGGCCGGGGTTCGTTACGGCTACGGGATCGCCCGACCCGAGATCATCGAGGAAATCTCCGCTGTGTGCATGGCGACGCCCAACCTATTCGCTGTGCGCGGCGCCCATGCGAGCCTCGGTGACAAGGAGTTCCTGGCAGAGTGCCGACGACGGATCCTGGCCAGCCGCGCCCGCCTCACCGCCGAGCTGGCGCGACTGCACTTTCCTTATGCCGAGCCTCATGGCAATTTCGTGTTCTTCGACACGGGCGTGCCGATCAAGCAGTTCACCGAGTTCATGCGGCACCGGAATATCGCCGTCGCGCGCCGTTTCGCGCCTTACGAGAACTGGTGCCGCGTCACCATCGGGACCGATCCGCAGATCGACGCCTTCATCGAGGGACTGCGCGCCTTCCGAGCGAACGTCGCGTGACGCCTAGTCCAAAAGCAGGTACTGGAGCGGCAAGGTAGTGGTGCTTTTGATGGTCTCGAGCACGAAGCTTGCGCTGACATCGAACATTTGCACGGCACCGATCATCTTTTTATAGACGGCGTCATAACCGCCGATATCCGGTACGACTATCCTCAACAGGTAATCAACGTCTCCGCTCATGCGATGCACCTCGATGACTTCGGGTATCTTCTGCAACGCCTTGTCGAATCGCTCGATCCAGTCGGTGCCGTGGACAGAGGTTCTGATCATGACAAAGACCGTGGTCTTTAAGTTAACCAGCTGTGGATCAAGTATCGCGACGGTGCGCAGGATGACTCCCGCTTTGGTAAGGCGCTGAATTCTGCGCCAACAAGGCGCTTTGGATAGTCCCACCTTTTCGCCTATTTCGTCCGCGGTCAAAGAACTGTCGCCCTGCAGCAGCGCCAGTATTTTTTGGTCAATTTTGTCCACGCAACAATGTCCTCTAAAACCCGTTGATACGCGCAACAGTGTTGCGTAAATTGCCCTCGCTGCCTAGACCTTGCACTCCTGTTTTCTCGCAGGCGTAGGAGCTGAACAAGGACATGGTTCGGTCTCCGGTGCAGGCCCTAAAAAGGCCGCGAAAAACTTTGGCGACCGCCCGTGGGCATTTCATTGAGCTACCCTAAGCCTACAGCTGCAGCCGAGAAGCGCATAAGATTCTCCTCCTCAACATTCCACTCAACGGAGCTCGTCGGCCTGACACCTTGCAGGCCTCCTGCGTTTCCTCCTATGAATACACCTACTCTACCTACGTTCGACGATGTCGCGGCTGCTGCGCAGCGCATCAAGGGCTTTGCGCACAAGACTCCCGTGATCTCCTCGCGCACCGTCAACGAAGAGCTCGGCGCTGAAGTCTTCTTCAAGTGCGAGAGCCTGCAGCGCACGGGCGCCTTCAAGTTTCGCGGCGCCTTCAACGCGCTGTCTAAGTTCGATGCACAGCAGCGCGAGGCCGGCGTGGTGGCGTTCTCATCCGGCAACCACGCCCAGGCAATCGCGCTCTGCGCCAAGCTGCTGGGCATCCCGGCGACGATCGTCATGCCGCACGATGCCCCGGTAATGAAGGTGACAGCCACCCAGGGCTACGGCGGCACCGTGGTGATCTATGACCGGTACAAGGAGGACCGGGAGCAGATCGGCCGCGACCTCGCTCAGAAGCACGGCATGACACTTATCCCTCCGTATGATCATCCTGACGTGATCGCCGGACAAGGTACGGCGGCCAAAGAACTGATCGAGGAAGTGGGCGCGCTCGATGCGTTGTTTGTTCCCTTAGGAGGTGGCGGACTGCTGGCTGGTTCGGCGTTGTCGACGCGCGCGCTGTCAGCCGGCTGCAAGCTCTATGGGGTCGAGCCCGAGGCCGGCAACGACGGCCAGCGCTCATTCCGCTCCGGTTCCATTGTTCACATCGAGACGCCCAAGACCATCGCGGATGGGGCCCAGACCCAGCACCTGGGCAACTACACCTTCCCGATCATCCGCCGCGACGTTGACGACGTGCTGACAGCGACGGACGCTCAACTCATCGAATGCATGCGCTTCGCCGTCTTGCGGATGAAGCTGGTGATCGAGCCCACCGGATGCCTTGGCTTCGCGGCGGCGAGACACATGAAATCGTACGTCCTGGGCAAACGGATCGGTGTGCTGGTCAGCGGCGGCAACGTGGACATCGCGCGGTTTTGCAGCTTGCTCGCCCCTTGACGGGTGACGGCGGCGGCACGAGGCCGCGCATCGGATTCGCGCGCCATGTTTCGGGTCGTCGGCAGTGCTGGTAGAGTAGCGCTCGCGTCAGCCAAGAGGGGCCTTTATGAGCACGGCGAACGGCTATCGATTATTTGCCGCCATTGCGGTCATCGTGGCCTTTTCAGGCTGCGACATCGCGGTCGACGGGGATGGCTCCACCAAGATCAACGGTTCCGTTCACATACCTGCAGGCAAAGCTGCCGAAGAAGCCAGGACCGTCAATGGATCCATCCGCGTCGATGACAATGCTGCAGTCACCTCGGCGGCAACAGTCAACGGCTACGTCAGGTTGGGCGCGCACGCGACTGCAACCTCGATGAAGACCGTCAATGGCGCCATTACGCTCGGCGAGGGCGCTCTGGTTTCCGGCAGCGCTGGATCCGTCAATGGCGAGCTTACTCTGTCTAACGGTGCCGGGATTGCCGGCGCCTTGGTCAATGTTAACGGCAAAATCAGCCTGAGTTCGGCGCACGTTGGCGGCGGCATCAAGACCGTCAACGGCAATGTCAGCATCATGGGTAACTCGCATGTAGAGGGCGGTATCTTGGTTGAAAAGCCAAACAGCGTCTTGTTCAACAGTGAAGATCCTGTGATTGTCATCGGGCCGGATGCAGTCGTTCGGGGTGAAATGCGATTTGAGCGCCGCGTAAAGCTGTACGTCAGCGACAAGGCGACGATTGGAACTGTGACGGGCACCACGCCGATCATGTTTAGCGGCGATACACCACCAAATTGAAGACAAAGGAAATACACATCATGTTAAACCCGAGCATTCGCTCGTTTATCGTCGTCGCCGCCATCACGGCCATGGGATACGCGAGTTCCTCCGCGGCTGCCGATGCCGCTCTAGCCGCCGCGGTCGCCAGCCCTGAGCGGCCCGCCGCCGCGACCGCCCGCGACAAGGCGCGCCATCCGGTCGAAGAGTTGACCTTTTTTGGGATCAATCAAAAAATGAACGTGGTGGAACTGTGGCCGGGCGGCGGCTACTGGACCGACATACTCGGCCCCTATCTGGCGCCCAGCGGCCGCTACACAGTGGCATTGCCGCCATCGGGCGGCGAGGAAGGATCCGGTGCCGCTCGTTTCCGCACGCACATCGCTGCGCAGAAGGGCAGGCTCGGCACCATTCACGAAACGACGTTGGGCGCCGGCCAGTTTGAGATCGCGCCGCCGGGTTCCGCTGACCTGATACTTACATTTCGAAATCTGCACAACTGGATGAATGACGGCTATGCCGACCGAGCACTGGCAGCGTGCTTCACGGCCCTGAAACCCGGCGGCATCCTTGGAATCGAAGGGCACCGCAGCCGCAACGACATCCCCCAAGATCCGAAAGGCGAGAACGGTTACGTGCGCCAAGACTTCGCCATTGCGATGGCCAAGAAGGCCGGATTCGTGCTGGTCGCATCCTCGGAAATAAACGCCAATCCCCGCGACACGAAGGACTGGCCCAAGGGGGTTTGGACCCTGCCTCCCACATTGGCGATGGGTGAAAAAGATCGCGACAAGTACCTCGCCATCGGCGAGGCCGACAACTTCGTTCTCAAGTTCCAAAAACCGCGCTGAAGCACACGACCGATTGGGGACGGCCCCAATCGGTTCTTTATCGCGAGAGACCTGGCGAGACCTGTGGGCATGGCTGTCAGTGTGGTGCTATTTTTGCTCTGCGCCGCCGCGATCTACCTGTCCTGCGAATATTTCGTGAACGGCGTGGAATGGGTGGGCCGCCGCCTGGGCATCGGCGCCACGGCCACAGGAAGCGTCCTGGCCGCTTTCGGCACCGCGCTTCCCGAGTCAGCCGTGACCTTCGTCGCGGTGGTTTTCGGACGCAATCCGGCGCAGAAGGACATCGGTGTCGGCGCCGCCATCGGCGGACCACTGGTGTTGTCCACCGTTTCCTACGCAGCGGTCGGCATTGCGTTCTGGTCTGGTCGCCGCAAATTGCGGCGCGCCAATCACGAGCTGCAACTTGACACGCGGCGATTGAGCGGAGATCAGGCCTGGTTTCTGCTCATTTTCATCGCGACGGCCGTGCTCGGGTTGGTGAGCTTCCCCGGCAAGCGATGGATTGGAATACTGCTTTTCGGCGCGTACGCCGTTTATGTATGGCGCGAAATGAGCGCGGGACATGGCGCAGAACATGCCGATGAAACATTGGCGCCCCTTAAGTTCAGGCCGAAAAACCCGAGTCCCGGTCTGCTTTGGGCTTCTTTGCAGACACTCACCGCTCTGCTCGTGATCGCGGCCGCCTCTCACACCTTCGTGGGTCAGCTGGAGAGCATCGGCACTCACCTGGCGATATCGCCGCAGTTGGTCGCATTGATCTTGAGTCCCGTGGCAACCGAACTCCCCGAGACGTTGAACGCGGTCATTTGGGTTCGCCAGGGACGTGAACGGTTGGCGCTCGCCAATATCTCCGGCGCCATGATTATTCAGGCGACGGTGCCCGCAGGGCTCGGCGTGCTGTTTACAACCTGGCGTTTCGATCCACCGTTGGTGATCGCGGCATCCGCAGCGAGTGCCGCAGTCATTCTATTGTGGCGGATGTTTCGACGGCGGCGCGCCAGTGGCGCACGCCTAATCCCATTAGGTCTGCTCTACGTGTTGTTTGCGATAGTCATCGCGATTTTTCAGTATTCACGCCATTAGCCTGGGCAATGGGCGATCAACAATTTAGGAAACAAGTCATGAGCTACATCTATCAGAGATCCTATCGCGGCCCCGTTCAGGCTGTTCTGCTCGATTGGGCTGGTACGACCATGGATTACGGTTGCATGGCCCCTGCAGTAGTATTCATCGAGGTTTTTCGCCGAAAAAACGTGAACATCACGATGGAGCACGCCCGCGAACCCATGGGGGCTCATAAGAAAGTTCACATTCGGGCCATCTCAAAGATCCCAGCGGTAGCCAAGATGTGGCAGGAGGCGCACGGACGGCCCTGCAACGAGGAAGATGTAGAAGCAATGTTCCAGGACTTCGTGCCGCTTCAATTGGCCTGCCTGGCACAATATGCGGACCTGATTCCGGGCACACTTGAAGCGGTGGCCGAGTTTCGCCGTATGGGCCTCAAAATCGGTTCAACGACGGGTTATACGAAAGAGATGATGAATATCCTGCAGGCTGAAGCCACTCGCCGCGGCTACACGCCGGACTCGACTGTTTGCGCTACCGATGTTCCAGCCGCGCGCCCCTTTCCGTGGATGTGTATTCAGAACGCGGTCAATCTGCAGATTTTTCCGATGCAGACCTTCGTGAAAATCGGCGACACCCTGCCAGATATCGAAGAGGGCCTCAATGCGGGAATGTGGACTATCGGCCTTGCCAAGACAGGCAACGAGATAGGGCTTCAGGAAGCCGCTCTCAAGAAGCTCTCAGCCGAGGACTACAAGGCAAAACTCGAGCGCGCCTATAAGAGGATGTATCAGAGCGGCGCCCATTACGTCGTCGACGGCATCGCTGACTGCCCAAAGCTACTGGCTGAAATCAATGCACGCCTGCGGCGTGGCGAACAACCCTGATCTCGATTGTTAAAGTTATTCCAACGAGCCTCTCCTTCAAACCGAGGCGGCCCTTCCGGCCGACAAGCTTTCCCTTATTCCAAGGTTCCCGGGAGCCGCTTTGAGCCGATGCAACCGACTGTTCCATGACGAATCGAGCCCTATGGGATATTGCGACAGGACCATAAAAAGACTATATTAAGTCTTGTAACCAATCGGAGCCGCCGTGCGATATTCGACCCAAATAAGGCCTATCAGCTACTTGAAAGCCAATGCGGCCGAGGTCCTTCAGGTGCTCGAGGAGCAGCGTAAGCCCATGATCATCACTCAAAATGGTGAAGCCAAGGCCGTAATTCAAGACGTTGCCTCTTACGAGGAAACCCAAGAAACGCTGGCGCTTTTAAAGATTCTTGCGCTCGGCAGCCACCAAGTTGAACGCGGGGAGCTCGCGCCGATCGGCGCGGTCGCCGGTCGCCTGCGCGCGAAGGCTGCCAGTTCCTGATGCTCTACGAGGTCTCGCTGACAAAGGACGCAGAGCGTGACCTGGAAGAGATCTACCTCTACATCGCCGAGCACGATTCTCGGGCTCGTGCTGACCACGTCCTCGATCGGCTCGTCAAGACGACAGAAGCGCTCAAAGCGTCTCCTGACCGCGGTTCCGATGTAAACGAGTTGCGCACTCTTGGTATCTCGGAATATCGACAAATCTTCTTTAAGCCCTACCGTCTAATTTACAGGGTGCACTCGAAACACGTGATCATCTACATCATTACCGACGGTCGCCGCGACATGGGGTCTTTGCTCGCACGCAGGCTATTGGGCGCTTAACGGATCCGTTGACGGCTGGCCGCTTTCTCACAAGGAGATTTCGCACACGGGCGTCATGAGCGGGTCTTTGACCTCGCAGCGGCACGGTCTTTGTAGTCAAGTCGGATATTGTCAATTCGTCTTGCGACACGCGCACTCTGTATCTGAATTGCCGGATCGCAAAACTCAGGGGCAGAAGCGATAACAGAACCAACTGGCTGACTTGCGTGGCTGTCATGGGACGCACCGCGGTGTAGAACGCGTTGTCGGAATAGATCAGGCTAATACGGACGACCAAGAACACCACGACGAATAGCACGAGGAACACGTAGCCTGGAAACTTCGGTTTGCGGAAAACGACTTCGCCGCTAGGCGCGGAATGCAATTTCCCCTGCGCTGCCTCATCAATGAGCCTTTGCGCACTCGCGCGAAGCTTTTCTTCTCGCCCCGCGTTGACCATCATGGCCCCTAGGACGAAGGCCAAGACCAAGACCGGTCAGGATTTCTCGTCGGAAGCCTCGAGCTTCGGAAGGCGCCACCCCTCAGCAAGTGCCCACACGGCTGCGATCGTACCGGCGAGGGTACGCACCAAATGGGAGATCTGGAGTTGCTGATAGGCTTCCTCAGTATATCCGTGAGCTTGCATGGCATCCTGAGCCCCCGCAGCCCACGGAGTGCTGACGATCGAGATTACTAGGAGCGTCGCTATACCCCAAAGAGCCCGGCGAGAAATTCGGGCCGGCGCGCTCCATAGCGCGAGTGTCCACAGCAGGCAGGTTGCACCGTAGGGCAGCACGACGATCGGCAACCGCACTGTGTAGCCGCGGCTAAACGCTTGGAAGGCGGCATCTCCGAGTGCGCTCAAGTCAACATGGATTCGGTACACGTTAAAGAATAATACCCAACCGACGCCGACGCCCGCCCACAGCAACGCAACCCCGGCAGCCTGCAGTCGGCTGGCAGCAACCCCTCGAATAAAGAGCGGCGGCGGTCGCCGTGTGATAGCCACAGATGCGATAGCACCCAGATACAGAAGGAGCGAGGCGGCCAACGTGGCAAGGAAGATCATGAAGTAGAGCGGCATGTTGGACATCCTCAGCTGCGTAAGCGCGCAGCGTATACGTATCACGCGAGGGCGCACTGAGCTTTAGTATTGTTGTGAACCGAAGGATCCCAGCTATTGTAGCAGCAATTGGCGCTCCGCCAAGAATACGTCTCGGCCGGCAAAATTCAGCATGAGCAATTGTTCTTTCTTGAAGATGGCCGTCCGATTAGCGACCCGGCAATCACCCGCTGGCGCTGGAGCGAGAGTATCAAGGCACTCAATATTCGACGGCGCGGGCCCTACCATGCGCGGCATTCCTCCGTGACCTGGCAACTCATGTTGGGCAAGAATTTGCTCTGGGTCGCGAAGCAGCACGGACATAGCGTCGAGGTGATGCTGCGCATGTACGCCGCGTGGCTCGACGGCGCAACGGACACCGATATCTACGCAATCAAACAGGCGATGGAAAGAAGACCCGCTGCGCGCGCTGCATTTCTGGGTTCTCCTGCTGCAATTTCCGTTGCAAATTTTGCAAGAAATCGCGCGCCGCAGATCGTGATTCGTCCCCTGAAATCCCCAGAATTTGGCAGTAAGCTGGCAGTAGGGAATAGCCTGAGTGACTCAAGTCTCAGAAGCGATTCGAAAATTAAGTGGCGGAGAGGGTGGCAACCGATCTGTCACAGTCAAGTCATTGAATTATAAAGGACATTTTTTCCGAAAAAATCAAAATCCCCCTAAAATCCCCCACTCAAGAAATATTTTTTGTCGACCGGCGAACAAATGACATCGGTCTGCGACCGATCCGTTCCGGACAGATAGGTGAGCTAAACCACCAGCCTCCAGGTCCGGCCCTCATCAAAGGCCGCCCGCATGACGGAGGACGGGCGGCTGTCAGGTAAAATACTGCGATGTGCAAGTATCCGGGTGCCCTCCTCGTTTGTCTGGACTCCATAGGGTCCCGGCAATGACGTCCCGGCCGGCTGGTTTCCGGGAGATCCTTCAGGTCTCGACAGAGCGGATCGCCAGATTGGACGATGCGGATCTCAATTCTTTGATGGGCGACCTGCTCCGCGCCCAAGCCTATCGGAGTAACGGAACGGCTGCGGAAGTACGGACGAATGCAGAGCTAAAGGCGGGCGACGAAGGTTGCGATGGATGGACGCCTGCACCAAAGGTCACCGGTGACTGGTTTGGAAGTGAGCCGACGTGTTGGCAATTCAAGGCCGGCACAGCCGGCCAGCCGTCAAGGCTGCGGGCGGAAATAACTAAGGCGATTCCCGAACAGACTCTCCGTGCCGGTGGCCGGTTTGTGCTCGTCGCGTCCGGATCGACGAGCGGTGCCGGCGGCGAACGCAAGCGCCTAAAGGTCTTACGAGATGAGGCCAAAGCTGCGGGACTGCCAGACGAACGGATCGAAGTCATCGGGGCGGATCGGCTGGCAGCGTGGTGCAACGAACACCCCGCTGTTGCATCTGCGTGGGCGGGGCGATCGGCGGGACTCCAACGTTTCGATGCCTGGTCCAACATGGACGTTCATCGTACGCCTTGGCAATCGACGCCAACCGTCGATCTGGCATTGACACAGCTGAGAGATCAGCTCGACCTCGTCTCCGGCGCCTTACTTCACCTCCACATTCAAGGTCCCCCAGGTGTTGGTAAGTCAAGGTTCGCACTCGAACTGTGTCGGGGCGCACCCTGGAACGCCGCGGTCATCTACTTTGGCAACGGATCGGATTTTAGGCTGCCCGAAATCATTCAGTCTGCCGTCAGCGAGCCCGGCGCCAAGCTCATGGTGGTCGCAGATGAGATCCAGGCGGATCAGCTCTCGTTTTTGCGCGACTCATTGGAGGGCGGTGAGGGTCGTGTCAGATTAATCACCATCGGTCACAGCAACAGCCCAGACCCGACAAGAATTCCGGTTCATCCCGTTCTTCCGCTCGCGTCCGAGCAGATGAGAGGTGTCGTTTCGGCGTGGCATCCGTCGATGCCCCGCGAGTATGTCGATTTCGTCGTGCAGTTCTCGGATGGTTTCATCAGGCTCGCAAAGTTGACTGCGGACGCGGTGGCCGGCAACCCTTCAGTGGACGTGCGGCAACTATTGAACCTTCATGGAATACAAGCATTTCTAGACCAAATGCTCGGCGCCGAGAATCGGCAGCACCTCTACGTGGTCGCCGTGCTCGCCAGCGTTGGATGGATGGAAGATGTTCAGATCGAGGGAGAGGTAATCGCAGGGCATTTCGGTTGGAGCTGGAACGATGTACGAACGTCCGTCGAGAATTTTCACCGCCGATTCGGCATAGCGCCCCGAGGAGGTAGGTATCGGTACATTTCCCCCAAGCCTTTGGCGATCTACCTGGCAGTGGAAGCATGGAATACGTTTCCAGATGTGCTGAGGCAGCTTCCCGAGGTATTGCCTACTGAGGGTTCCATTCGTGCCTACGACGATCGGCTCCAGACGATCGCGAGCAACCCTCAGGCAAAACAGTTCAGCTCAGAGCAACTCAGACTTTTTTTTTCGATTGAGCAGTTTATAAACGGGCGCAGTGTGAACCGCTGGGCGGCGCTAGCATCGGCCGATCCAGCTCTCGCGGCAAAACTCGCTGCTCGAATACTGGAAGGCCAAGAGGTCGAAAGTCGCCTTAAGATCGCCGGAGAGGCACGACGGACCATCGTGTGGACCCTCGTCCGGTTAGCCTGGAAGTCGGCTGCATTTCATGACGCGACGCTCGCATTGGCCCTATTGGCCGAGGCAGAAAATGAGACCTGGAGCAACAATGCCACAGGCGAGTTTCGTGCTCGATTTTATGTAATGCTTGGAGGAACGTCACTCAAGTACGTTGATCGCCTGACCGTCATAGACCACCTGATGACCGTCAATCGGCCCAGTCTCCTTAAACTCGCAATCGCTGCCCTTGCCGGAGTCGGCAGCCAGCACAATCATCGGACCGAAATTGCAAATCTTGGCGATGAGCCTCGACAGCCCGAATGGAGCCCATCAACTGGCGCGGAAAACTTAGAGTGCGTGGAGCAAGCCACCGCACGACTCACGACCATCGCGTCGCTATCCAATCCAAATATCGCTGCGGACCTTATTGCCGCAGCAGATCAATCAGCAATGCTGCTTCGACCTCCGCAGACTCGTCCGCTCGTATTGAAATTCTATGAAACCTTGCGGCAGTCACATCCTGAAGCGCGAGAACCCCTTCGGCGCGTCATCGAAAGCATTCTCCAACGGGAGAAATTGTATTGGAACGAGTTCGGCCCCGACGATATTCACCAACTCGAGGAGGCGCACAAGGCCTTTGAGGACTCTTCGTTGGCCGCACGGCTTCAACAGTATGTGGGTCACGCGACCTTTATCGAAGCGGAGCGGCCCGATCTCGGACCCCTCGCCCACGAATTGCTCTCGGATCCGTCACTTTTGGCCGCTCATTGGGCGTGGCTTACGTCTGGACAAGCTGCAGACGGATGGCGACTCGGATTCATTCTCGGAACTCAAGATGACGCCGGCGTTTTGGAGCGGGTATTTGGTGGGTTGGAGAATCGGGGCACCGACCTACGCGTGCTCAGCGGCTATGTGACGGGACGTCTGCAAACGCGTGGGCAAGACTGGTTCGATGAATGGATCGTGGCCGAAATGCGGCGCGATGCTAATGATTTTCAGTTGTTATTCGAAATCACAGCACGGACAAATCCAACTGTGGTCGCAGCGCGACTTCTAGAAGACACGCTCAGAACAAAACGAGTTGATCCGCGAATGGTGGGTCAGTTAGCGTACGGCGTTTGGTCAACCAACATCCCGGCGGCTGTACTAAAGAGCCTACTGACTACAATTGCAGAAAGCGGAAACGAGGAAACTGCACTTGCGATCCTGTTTCAGAGAATAAAAAACGAAAAAACGGAAGCCGATGATTGGGATTCACTCGCAATACAGCTTGTCACATTGCCAAAACTTATACGTTCGGGGCAAATGGTTAATTACTACTGGGAAACTGTTGCTGACAACATTGCTGAGAGGCACGTGTTTGAATTGGCGACGGCTATCTTCGCCGCGCAAGCCGATCGCGAATCTGGTTGGCTCGCAGAGTTTTCTGGCGCAAAGAAAGTCATCCTTCGACTCACGGAGATTGATCCTGCCAGCGTATGGCAGGCACTTAAGCCGCACTTAACGTCGAAAACAGAGGCCTTAATGTTCACTATCGGGTTCCCGCGCGATGTCGTTGACAAGGTCCCAACAGAGAATGTGCTTGAGTGGGTTTCGGAGAATCCAGAGGAACGGTCTTCGATTGTCGCTCATCTGGCTAGCAAGGATTTCTCGACGGACAAGACGCTGGCGTCCCAGATTATCGGAAAATTCGGACGCTCGGAAAAGGTGGGCAACGCATTTTTCTCGAATCTGATCTCCGGAATGTTTGGTGGTGCAGCCTCTCTTCACTGGCAGGAGCTGGCTAGGCAACTCATGCAAGTCAGCAAGCGCACGCGATTACCGCAGCTGAGACTGTGGGCAGAAAGTGCAGCGGGATCTCTCAATCGCATGGCCGAACAGGAAAAGCAACAAGAAGCAGAGGAACAAATTCGCTCCTCCTGAAGTGAAGACCAGACCCGAACTTCCCGACGCATCACACCTTTAGTTGTTCCAGAAAAGGCAAGAAAGGTGGTAGATGGAACTCTTTCACGAATCCACTTTCGCCGAGATAGAAGAGTACCCGACCTTGATCTAAGAGCTGCCTAACGAGGCCAACGGCGTTGAAGGCGTGGTGTCGAAGCTCCTCGCGGTCGGCCGTCGAGGCAATGGGCAGATCCTGCAAAAGCGACTTCAGCGTGTAAAGCCATGCTGGCTCATCGCCAGTGCGCGGATGATTGTGAAAGATGATGACTTCCGCATTCGACTTGTGAAAATGGTGTCGGCGGATCTCGGCACGCAGGGAACTCGGCACCGCGACTCGACGTTCCTGGTCAACGACGTGGTACACATGCTCCACACGCGTTGTATTGCCGTGGCGGTAGCCATGGCCGACGATAAGATGTTCTTCAGGCAGCTTCTCGGTGAAGTCGAGACAACCGCAAAGAAAATGCTTGCGGGTCACCGGATCCCGGAACGCCACTCCGCTGGAAGCGGTGGCCCGCTTGATGGAGGCGCGCACGCGCCTGACTTCCACTTCGTCGACATTTCGGAAATCGACCGGGTTCCTCTCCCCACAGGCGAGGATTATGGCTTCAATGAGTTTTGAGCCGGGCACTATTGGTGTCGAAGCCGGTCGAGGAAGGTATGCGCGCACGGCCGCAAGTGTTTTTGGACTAACGGACACTGTCGCT